>ERZ1023487.140-NODE-140-length-10296-cov-247.740846_pt1 | contig 10296 bp, 10 predicted proteins | sample MGYA00380539_ERZ1023487 | MGnify/ENA primary metagenome ERZ1023487 (study PRJEB33173, sample SAMEA4830356) | metagenome | study: EMG produced TPA metagenomics assembly of the PRJEB25223 data set... | reverse complement strand
GCACCGATAGGGCCGTTGAAAGGCACACCAGATAAGGTTAATGCTGCAGAAGCACCAATCATTGCCACTAAGTCAGGGCTGATTTGTGGGTTTACAGAAACTACAGTTGCCACAACTTGGATTTCGTTGAAGAAACCTTCTGGGAATAATGGGCGAATTGGGCGATCTATTAAACGAGCAATTAAAGTTTCGCCTTCAGATGGACGACCTTCACGTTTGAAGAAACCACCAGGGATTTTACCCGCCGCATAAGTACGCTCTTGGTAGTTTACAGTTAATGGGAAGAAGTCTTGACCTTCTTTCACATCTTTTTTAGCCACAACAGTCACGAATACCGTGGTATCGTCCATGCTTGCCATAACCGCAGCCGTTGCTTGACGTGCAATTGCGCCAGTTTCTAGAGTAACGGTATGCTGACCGTATTTAAATTGTTTAACAATTGGATTCACAATGTTTTCCTTAAAATTTATATTAAAAACAATGCCTTATTTTCCAGATTGCGACTAGCAAAAGAAATCTTTTGTAAAAACAACCGCACTTTCGAGCGATTAAAATTGCTTTTGATAGCCGCACGCTAATGTAGAAAATAAAGCCCGTGCATTATACAGGATGTTTGGCTTTAATGGCTAACTTTATTTCACATTACCAACTTGTTATCATTGTTTCGACAGTATTTTCCTCCTAAAAATTGATTGTTCTCTCTGAAATTAGGTTCTTTTATATGAAATATAATGTAATGATGGCTAGTGATGCTAATTATCTTCCTTAATGTAGAAATTACACTGAAATCTTTATTAATGCACAATGAAAATCTCTCTGTTTTTATTTTACATACAGGAGATATTTCTGAATCGTGGCAAAATGATCTTCAACCTTATTTTGCTAAACGCTATTCAACATTACAATTAGTTCATATGATTTCAATTAATAGTCTTGATATTTCTCCTGTTATTTTTCATTTTACAGATCCTTATAAGCCTCTTGATAATATTTTTTCTGAAAATGCTTGTGTTAATGCCGTAATTTCATTGTTTAGACTATAAGTTGGCAAAATATTTGCTCTCTTCCACTCGGCACTATAAGAGCTAATTGGATTAATCAAGAGAGATGATGTAATCGGTGGCTTTATTTCATTTAACCGACTTGGTATCATAGTGTAACTTTTATCCACTATAAGGAAAATTCTATGATTATTAGCAGTTTAACCAGCCCAAATTTTAAAGTTGGTTTACCAAAAGTGATTGCTGAAGTATGTGATTATTTAAATACGTTAGATTTGAATGCGTTAGAAAATGGTCGCCATGATATTAACGATCAAATTTATATGAACGTAATGGAACCAGAAACTGCAGAACCAAGCAGTAAAAAAGCAGAATTACATCATGAATACTTAGATGTGCAAGTGCTTATTCGTGGCACGGAAAATATCGAAGTGGGCGCAACCTATCCGAATTTATCTAAGTATGAAGATTACAACGAAGCGGATGATTATCAACTTTGTGCAGATATTGATGATAAATTCACCGTCACAATGAAACCAAAAATGTTCGCTGTATTCTATCCTTATGAACCGCATAAACCTTGTTGTGTAGTGAATGGAAAAACAGAAAAAATTAAAAAATTAGTCGTAAAAGTACCTGTTAAATTAATTTGATTTTTGAAAGAGTGCGGTTAGAAATTTATCAGCCCTGTGCCTTATATCTCCGCCCTGAAGGACGGAGTTTTACGGCACAGGGCTGATAAATAAAACACTTTGTGATATTAAGAATGGGTTTTATGCAATGCTTTTCCAATAAAAATGCTTGCAACTAACATTACTAAAGTTGGAACCAACCAAGCCATTCCTTCAGATGAAAGAGGGAAGTGTTTCAATAATGAATTGATGCTTTCTGGTAACATTTTAACGTTATTTAAGCTGTCACATAAACTAAAACAAACCGTAACGAGCAATGTACTATTGTATGTAAATTTTATTGATGGAAGTTTTTTTCGTAGGAATTGCAATAAAACAAGCACAATAGCTACTGGGTAAATTAATAACAAGGCTGGGATCGTTATGCGAAGTAGATCCGTTAAACCATATTGTGAAACAGTGATTGTCATTGCGGTAAAAAGGGCGATCCAAAATGGATAGGAAAAGCGAGAGGAAAATTTTGCAAAATAATCAGCAGATGCGCTAGTTACACCAACAAGTGTTGTTAAGCTCGCTAATACAATAATACCCGCCATAATCCAAGTCCCAGCTGAACCGAATAAGACATTTACATAACGAGAGAAAATTTGTCCACCATTCGTTGCCCCTTCTGCAACTGCAGCACTGGTTGCACCTAGATAGAAAAGCGAAAAATATAAACTGGCGAGTAAGATGACTGAAACAAATCCTGCTGAAATGGTGTATTTCACAATATCTTTGGTTTTTGTCACATTTTTCGCTGATAATGCTCGGGCGACAATTCCACCGAAAGCGATGGCTGCGAGTACATCCATGGTTTGATAGCCGCTAGTTAAACCGATTAATAAAGAATGGCTATTTTCATAAGCATTACTTGGCGCTTGAATTTCAGATAAAGGCGAAATAAATACGGTAATTGCCACAGCAATAAGTAACACTAATAAAGCTGGTGTCATAAATTTACCCACGCTTGAAATGATCGTATTTGGGCTAATCATAAAGCCCATCGCGATTAAGTTAAAAATTAGTGAGAATACAAAACGAACATTCGCATTATTTTCTGTTAAGCCTAAAGGCAACCACGCCATTTCATAAGCAACATTAGTGATGCGGGGCATTGCAAAGGTAGAGCCAATGGTTAAATAAAGTATAACGAGGAAACCTGTGCCAGCCCATTTTGGTAAATCTTTAGTAAGTTCTTCGCCACGACCTAAAATCGCTACCACAACAAGCGTAATAAATGGCATTAAAACGCCAGTTAAAACAAAGCCTAAGGAAGCACTCGTCCAATGTTGTCCTGAGGAAAATCCTTCCATAGGCGGAAAAATGATATTACCCGCACCTAAAAATAAGGCGAAGATCATCATTCCTAAAATAATAATATCTTTGCGTGAAAACATAGTTTTTGATTCTAAAAATAAAAGGTCTGCATTCTACTACAAAGTAGATAAAATCCCTATTGCGTAAACTTAAAAATGTGAATTTTGTCACAATATATGGCATTTTATCGACAATTCGCTAAAAATCTCGACAAAATCTACCGCACTTTTTCCTTTAACTTCGAAAATATGCTAGGATGCTTCCTTTGTGAATTTTTTGCTATGTATTTTTAAAGGGGTTTATGTGATAAAACTGATCCAACGTTTTTTTAAATTAGAATCTGCTGGCGGTATATTATTGCTTTTTTCAGCTGTTGTTGCGATGTTGCTGGCTAATTCGCCGTTAAGCAACCAATATAATGATTTTTTAAATTTGCCTGTAAGTTTACAAATTGGTAGTTTCTCAATTAATAAAACCTTAATTCACTGGATTAACGATGGTTTTATGGCGGTGTTTTTTGTATTAGTGGGAATGGAAGTCAAAAAAGAATTATTTGAAGGTGCGCTTTCTACCTATCAACAAGCTATTTTCCCTGCTATTGCAGCTATTGGCGGAATGGTTATACCGGCTGTAGTTTATTGGTTTATCGCTAAGCAAGATCCAAGTTTAGCTAATGGCTGGGCAATTCCAATGGCAACAGACATTGCTTTTGCACTGGGAATTATGGCGTTATTGAGTAAACAAGTGCCACTTCCACTGAAAATATTTTTACTTGCCCTTGCTATTATTGATGACCTCGGTGCGATAGTTGTTATTGCATTATTTTTCTCGCACGGATTGAGTGTGCAAGCACTAATTTTTTCTGCCGTGGCAATTATTGCGCTGATATTACTAAATCGTTTCAAAGTTTCCGCACTTTGCGCTTATATGGTCGTAGGTGCAATTTTATGGGCTTCCGTATTAAAGTCTGGTGTGCATGCTACTTTAGCAGGCGTTATTATTGGTTTTAGCATTCCATTGAAAGGTAAAAAAGGAGAACGCCCATTAGATGATTTCGAGCATATTTTAGCCTCTTGGTCATCTTTCGTTATTTTACCACTTTTCGCATTTGCCAATGCTGGTGTGAGTTTTGCAGGCATAGATGTGAATATGATTTCGTCGCCATTATTATTGGCTATAGCAAGTGGTTTAATTATTGGTAAACCAGTCGGTATATTTGGATTTAGTTATATTTCTGTTAAATTGGGATTAGCTAAATTACCGGATGGAATTAATTTTAAACAAATTTTTGCTGTTGCGGTTTTATGTGGAATCGGTTTTACGATGTCAATGTTCTTAGCAAGCCTTGCATTTGATGCTAATGCGGGGGAAAGTGTCAATACCCTTTCTCGTTTAGGTATTCTACTTGGATCAACGGTTTCGGCAATACTTGGGTATTTATTCTTAAAACAAACGACAAAACTAAGTTAATCATACACAAAGTGCGGTAAAAATTTACCGCACTTGTTCTATAAGATAATTCCACTATCTGCTTTGGTAAAATTCATTACAAATAAACTTTTATAAGTTCTTACATGAAATTCACCCGTCAATACTCGGCGTGTGAATGCGTGATAGCTTTCCATATCTTTTGCATGGAGTAGCAACATAAAATCATAGTCCCCTGAGATTTCGTAACAGCTTACCACTTCGTCTTCTTGACGCATTTTCCGTTCAAATTGCTCTTGATAATAAGAATGTTGATTATCCATTTCGACCATGACAAATACGCTAATCGTACGCCCAACGGCTTTTGGGGAAACAACTGCAACTCGTTTTGTAATAACGCCTGAATCAGTTAATGATTGCACACGTCGTTGACAGGTTGCGACGGAACTATTCACTTTCTCTGACAGTTCTTTTAACGGAATCATGGCATCTTGTTGTAATACATTCAAAATATGACGATCTAATTTATCCAGTGTTTGCATAAGATAATTTCTCAAAAATGTAACCATTGAGAAAAATATTATCACAATAAAAAATAAAGTTGAGATTTTTTATTGTCTCGGGCTTTTATAATAATCACATTGATGAGATGAGGTTCAAGATGAAAGTAGTTACTCAAGGTGTATTATTGTGCATTTTTTCACAATGTTTATTTGGCATATTGTATTTATTTAGTATATGGCTCCAACCACTTAGCGGAACGGATGTTTTTGCGTGGCGTATGCTGACCATGATCTTTGGGTTACTTTTAATTTTATTCCCGACTATTGGTTGCCGCTCTCTTTTGTCTCTAATCACGATAACTTTAGGAAAAAGTTGGACGCGTTGGGTTTTATTTTTACTGGGGACATTAGATGCGGGAAGTCAATTCTGGCTCTTTATGTGGGCACCGCTAAATGGCGAAGGGATAAATATTGCGATGGGATATTTTCTTTTTCCGCTGATTATGGCTGTTTTAGGATGGGCTTGGTTAAAAGAACGCTTATCATTTATTCAGAAAATCGCGCTTTTACTAGCTGCCTGCGGTGTTGCACATGAATTATGGCACACTCAAAGTTTTTCATGGACAAGTTTGTGGGTTTGTATGGTTTATCCATTTTATTATCTAAGCCGTAAATTAATGAAAATCCCTGCTCTACAAGGAATTACATTGGATATTATTTTAATTTCGATTCCTTGTTTTATTTATATTCTTTCTCAAAGCGATACGCTTTCTTTGGTTACGCAAGAATATCGTTATTGGTTATTGCTACCAGCACTTGGTATTGTGAGTGCGATTTCGCTTTCAGCCAACTTAAAATCCAGCCAACAAATTCCAGTTAGTATTTTTGCGGTGTTGAGTTATATTGAACCGATATTGCTTTTTTTAATAGCTGTCTTTGTGCTAGATAATCAAATAACCACAAGCGACTATTTTACTTATGTGCCTATTTGGTTAAGTCTCATTGTGATTGGCATAGAAGGGCTTTTAAACAAAAATAAAGTGCGGTGAAAATTAACCGCACTTATTAAAGTTACTGAAATAATTAGAAATTATCTGAAATAGAGATTTTCTATTCCCACTCGATTGTCGCTGGTGGTTTTCCGCTGATGTCGTACACGACGCGGGAAATTCCATTCACTTCGTTGATGATACGGTTAGACACTTTGCCTAATAAATCATAAGGCAAATGTGCCCAATGTGCGGTCATAAAATCGATGGTTTCTACCGCGCGTAGGGAAATAACCCAATCGTATTTACGGCCATCGCCCATTACGCCTACAGATTTCACAGGCAGGAACACACTGAACGCTTGGCTGGTTTTTTCATACCAACCACTGTTGCGTAATTCTTCGATAAAGATCGCATCCGCACGGCGTAATAAATCGCAGTATTCTTTTTTCACTTCACCTAATACTCGCACGCCTAAGCCAGGGCCAGGGAATGGGTGGCGGTTGATCATTTCAGCTGGTAAGCCTAATGCCAAACCGATTTTACGCACTTCATCTTTAAATAACTCACGTAATGGTTCAACTAAGCCAAGTTTCATATAGTCTGGTAAGCCACCTACGTTATGGTGTGATTTAATGACGTGGGCTTTCCCTGTTTTGCTTGCCGCCGATTCGATGACATCAGGGTAAATCGTACCTTGTGCTAACCATTTCACATTAGTGAGTTTTTTCGATTCATCATCAAATACATCAACAAACACTTTACCGATAATTTTACGTTTCGCTTCAGGATCAGATACGCCTGCAAGTTCACCTAAGAAACGACTTTCAGCATCAACACGAGTGATGTTTAAACCGAATTTATCGCCAAACATTTCCATGACTTGGTCGCCTTCGTGTAAGCGGAGTAAGCCGTTATCCACAAATACGCAGTGTAAGTTTTTGCCGATAGCACGGTGTAAAAGTAATGCAACCACAGAAGAGTCCACACCACCAGATAAGCCTAAAATCACTTCATCATCGCCTATTTGCTCTTTTATACGAGCAACGGCATCTTCGATAATGTTTTCAGCTGTCCATTTAGTTTTGCAACCACAGATGTTTACTACGAAGTTGGTTAATAATTCCAAGCCTTTTTTAGTATGCGTTACTTCAGGGTGGAATTGTACGCCGTAGAAACGACGATTTTCATCCGACATTGCAGCAATTGGGCAGGTTGGCGTTGTGCCAGTTACTTTGAAGTTTTCTGGTAAGCGCGTTACTTTATCGCCGTGGCTCATCCAAACGTCTAACTTCGGCTCAGAAGCGGTCGAATTATCGTTTAAATTTGCAAAAAGTGCGGTGGAATTTTCAAGAGAAACTGAAGCATAGCCGAACTCTCGGTGGTCAGAAGTTTCGGTTAAACCGCCAAGTTGCATTGCCATCGTTTGCATTCCATAGCAAACGCCTAATACTGGTACACCAGCATTAAACACATATTCAGGTGCACGAGGGCTGTTTTCTTCAGTTGTGCTTTCAGGGCTGCCAGAAAGAATGATACCCGTTGGAGCAAATTCACGGATTTGTTGTTCGGTTACATCCCAAGCCCAAAGTTCGCAGTACACACCGATTTCACGCACACGACGCGCAATCAGTTGAGTGTATTGTGAGCCAAAGTCGAGGATTAGGATTTTGTGATTGTGGATATTTGTCATTTATAATGCTCTTATTATTGATAGTGTAAGCGGTTCATATTATTTAAAACTTTGCAAAAACCAACCGCACTTTAAACAGCAAAAGGCAGGCTAAAGCCCACCTTAAAGATTACCCCATACGATAGTTCGGTGCTTCTTTAGTAATAGTAACATCGTGAACGTGGCTTTCTTTAATGCCTGCACCGCTAATGCGAACAAATTCCGCTTTGGTGCGTAGTTCATCAATAGTTGCACAGCCCGTTAAGCCCATACAAGAACGTAAGCCACCCATTTGTTGGTGGATGATTTCTTTTAAGTAACCTTTGTATGGAATACGCCCTTCAATACCTTCTGGTACGAGTTTGTCTGCCGCATTATCCGATTGGAAATAACGGTCTGAAGAGCCTTTAGCCATGGCACCTAATGAGCCCATACCACGGTAAGATTTAAATGCACGACCTTGATAAAGTTCGATTTCACCTGGAGCTTCTTCAGTACCCGCAAACATAGAACCAACCATTACACAGCTTGCGCCTGCAGCGATAGCTTTTGCAATATCACCAGAGAAGCGGATACCGCCGTCTGCGATAACTGGAATGCCACGATCTTTTAATGCTGCTGCTGCATCTGCGATAGCCGTGATTTGTGGAACACCTACGCCAGTTACAATACGAGTTGTACAAATTGAACCTGGGCCAATACCTACTTTTACAGCACTTGCGCCTGCGTCTGCTAATGCGATAGCACCTTCAGCAGTCGCTACGTTACCTGCAACGATAGGCAAATTTGGATATTTTGCACGAGTTTCACGAACGCGTTGTAATACGCCTTCTGAGTGACCGTGAGAAGAATCAATTAATAGTACATCTACGCCCGCTTTTACTAAGGCGTCAATACGTTCTTCATTGCCAGCACCTGCACCTACAGCCGCACCAACACGTAAGCGACCAAATTCATCTTTACACGCATTAGGTTTTTGTTCTGCTTTTTGGAAGTCTTTAACGGTAATCATACCTTTAAGTTTGAAACTATCATTAACCACTAATACTTTTTCAACACGGTGTTGATGCATTAATTCCAAAATTTCTTCGCGACTCGCCCCTTCTTTTACGGTCACCAAGTCTTCTTTTTTCGTCATTACTTGTGAAACTGTTTTGCTTAAATCTTTTACGAAACGTGTATCACGGCCAGTAATGATACCGATTAAATTATTTTCCCCATCTACAACAGGGTAGCCCGCAAATCCGTTTTTCTTCACCATTTCAGCAAGTTCGGCAAGCGTTAAATTTGGTAAAACAGTTACTGGTTCAGAAACGATACCACTTTCGAATTTTTTTACTTTACGAACACGATCTGCTTGGCGTTCGATCGTCATATTTTTATGAATAAAGCCAATACCGCCTTCTTGTGCTAAAGAGATCGCAAGTTTGGTTTCAGTTACGGTATCCATTGCTGCTGAAAGCATTGGGATATTTAAACGAATTTCTTTAGTAAGTTGAGTTGAAAGGTTGGCAGTATTTGGAAGCACAGTTGAGTGAGCTGGGACGAGTAGAACATCGTCAAAAGTAAGGGCTTCTTGTTTAATGCGTAATGACATTGCAATATTCTCGCTAAGTTGAAGTTAAAAAATATTGCGGCGAGATTATACAGATTTTACTTGATTTTGAAAACGAAATTTTTGGATTTGTGCTATGATTTTCGCTCCGTTTGCCACAAGGAATAAATTATGAATTTCGCTTTATTGACATATTTAGCTGACTGTCAGCCGAAAGTGCGGTCTGAATTGGAAAAATTTTCTAAAAATCTAGAGGAAGATATTCAACAATTACGTGAAATTGGTTTGGATATTCTCGTTGATGGACAAGATTATCGCTTAGTGCCAATGCTTCCTTTATTAAATCCTCAGCAAATTTCAACCGCACTTTTTCCTTATAGTATCCATTATCAGCCGATTATTTCCTCTACAAATGAATGGATACTACAAAATATTCTTTCATTAAAAAAAGGCGATCTTTGTGTGGCTGAATATCAAACTGCAGGACGTGGTCGGCGTGGTCGCCAATGGTTATCGCCTTTTGCCGGGCAAATCATGTTTAGTTTTTATTGGGCATTTGATCCTAAAAAATCAATTGAGGGGTTAAGTTTAGTCATCGGTTTGGCGATTGCGGAAGTGCTAAATGTACAAGTGAAATGGCCAAATGATATTTTGTTTGATGAAAGAAAGTTAGGTGGCATTTTAGTTGAAATTGCTAATCATAAAAATGGCATGCTCAATTTAGTGATTGGCATAGGTATTAATGTGTCGTTGTCAAAACAAACAGAAATTAGTCAGCCTTATGCGGAAGTGTGTGAAATTGATCCTGATGTAGAGCGACAAACTTTATTACCCAAACTTATACAACATTTATATACACGTTTAAATATCTTTGAGCAAAATGGTATTAATGAGGAATTTCAACAAGCATGGCAATCATATAATGCGTTTTCAAATAGTGAAGTAAAGGTGCTTACTGAGCAAGGTGTTATTTCAGGTATTGAACAAGGCATAGATGAACGTGGTTATTTAAAAGTATTATGTGGCAATAAAATTCAGATGTTTAATGGTGGAGAAGTTTCATTACGTAAGAAATAATAGCAATAAAAGTTTGACCATTCTAACCGCACTTTTTAATAAAATGTTTATATTTCCATCAAAAGATCATTTTTTTAAAT
>ERZ1023487.135-NODE-135-length-10880-cov-235.185866_pt1 | contig 10880 bp, 10 predicted proteins | sample MGYA00380539_ERZ1023487 | MGnify/ENA primary metagenome ERZ1023487 (study PRJEB33173, sample SAMEA4830356) | metagenome | study: EMG produced TPA metagenomics assembly of the PRJEB25223 data set... | reverse complement strand
GGCAGATTGAAGTTTCACCATGTAAAGGTTCTCGAATAATGCTACTTACAAAGGAAGAAGCCGCTTTATTTGGTTTTCCTGGACGGATACAAATTGTGGGCAGGCGAACACAGAGACCATCAACAAAACCTTTTCTTGTATAGTCATTAATAAGTAATTCACTCATTGCTTTTTGTGCACCATAAGTCGATTGTGGCGTTACAGCAGTAGAATCCTGAATAATTTCTGGTAAATCACCACCAAATACAGCAAGTGAACTAGAAAAAATAAAACGAATTTTAGTATCAGATTCATCAAAATATGGGAAAGTGGCGACATTCCATATTTGTCCACTAACAAATTTTGATCACATAATTTGCGACAAAAATCTTGTTGAATCTGCACAGAATGGCATTAGAGAATTAAATATTAATTTAACTATCGTATAAATAAATTAATATAAATGATCTGCACCCCAAAACTAAACAAATAAGCTTATTCATTAAGGTGCAAATCAAAGTGCGGTTCGTTTTTATATTATTTTTGGCTACATACAGCAATAAAATGTAATTTATGTTCAGGATCATTAAAGGTTTTGAACATTCTTTTAAATTGCTCACGATTTTCCGCTTTCATGGCATTACGGATGATTTTTAACGTCCCGAAAATTCCTTCATCATAAATCATTCCTTTTGGTGAAAGTAATGTCATCTCGCCAGAAAAAGTATCAACATTTCTAAAGCCACTTTCTTGGAATATGCCTTTCCATCCATCTTTCGTTAATGGCGTGACAGTCACGTTAATCGCTTTGCGCATATTTTCTAGAATAGTTTGATGATCATTCCCCACCAGCATAACATCGTGAGTAAGCAATAAACCATTGGGTTTTAACACTCGAAAATATTCTGCAATGGCTTTTTTCTTCGCTTCCACGGGTAACATTGTGAGCATCGCTTCATTGATGACAATATCAAAACTTTCATCCTCGAAAGGCAACTTCATCGCATTCGCACGCTGTACATGAATTTTTTCTTGCAAGCCATTTGCTTCAATATTTGCTTGTGCTTTTGCTAACGCATTTTCATCTAAATCAACACCTTCAATATGACAACCAAATTGTTTCGCCAATCCAATTGCAGTCGTCCCCATATTACAGGCAACCTCTAACACTTTTTTATCTTGGCTAAAATCGCCATTGGCAATTAACCAATCTGTCGCTTTTTTACCGCCTGGACGCAAACGCGTTTTACCCAAACGTGCAAGAAAATTATGCCCTACTTCATCTTTTGCCATTTTTATCTCCTAGTAATTAACTTGGTTTTTATATTATAGATAAAAATGATAACTATTAAAATGATAGATTAAATAAATTAAGGCGGAATAATTGTTCCGCCTTTTCCTATTATTTCTTCAATGCTTTTTTCAATTCAATTTATTCCTTTGAAGATAACAAAACTTACATACCGAAACGCTTTACTCAATATGTAAAAACATTGGTAGAAGGCGCAAATCAGTATATTGGTGCTGGAAATATGTATAACGGCGGCGTAGAAGATTTGAATAAACTTCATCTTTATATGATATCTCAAATAGAAAAACCGACAACTAAAGCTGAGTTGAAATCAGCATTACAAGGCTATTTAATTCAAAATGAATATCAAGATATGAATAACAATGATAAATTGATTGATGAAACTTATGATTGCACTGAGTTGTTTAATGCACTTTGTGATGTATTAACAAGATTAGGCTATATCCAGCCTGTAAACCTATAATCTGTGTATGGTTCGTTTAATGTACCGTTTTGTTTTTCATCTAAATATCAATTTAAATTGAGAACTATTTGCATTTAAATAAAATTAGGCATAGAATAGCCACAATTCAGGCTGAACTGAATAATTTGCACTCAACATAAGGAGCTTTTCAATGCAATTTAAACATTTCAAACTTGCTACCCTTGCGGCAGCACTTGCTTTTTCTGCTAATAGTTTTGCTGATATTACCGTTTATAATGGTCAGCACAAAGAAGCCGCTACGGCTGTGGCAAAAGCCTTTGAACAGGAAACAGGCATTAAAGTTACGCTAAATAGCGGGAAAAGTGAGCAACTTGCAGGTCAATTAAAAGAAGAAGGCGATAAAACACCAGCCGATGTTTTCTATACTGAACAAACAGCGACTTTTGCCGATCTTTCTGAAGCAGGGCTTTTAGCACCAATTTCAGAACAAACCATTCAACAAACCGCACAAAAAGGCGTACCACTTGCACCGAAAAAAGACTGGATTGCATTAAGTGGTCGTTCTCGCGTAGTGGTTTACGATCACACTAAATTATCTGAAAAAGATATGGAAAAATCAGTGCTTGATTATGCAACACCAAAATGGAAAGGTAAAATCGGTTATGTATCAACTTCTGGCGCATTCTTAGAGCAAGTTGTTGCGTTAAGCAAAATGAAAGGGGACAAAGTTGCGCTTAATTGGTTAAAAGGTTTAAAAGAGAACGGAAAACTTTACGCTAAAAATAGTGTGGCATTACAAGCGGTTGAAAATGGCGAAGTACCTGCTGCGTTAATCAATAACTATTATTGGTATAACCTAGCAAAAGAAAAAGGCGTGGAAAACCTAAAAAGCCGTCTTTATTTTGTTCGCCACCAAGATCCAGGTGCGTTAGTTAGCTATTCAGGTGCAGCAGTATTGAAGGCTTCTAAAAATCAAGCTGAAGCACAAAAATTTGTTGATTTCTTAGCGAGTAAAAAAGGTCAAGAGGCATTAGTGGCAGCGCGTGCAGAATATCCGTTACGTGCTGATGTGGTTTCGCCATTTAATCTTGAACCTTATGAAAAATTAGAAGCACCAGTGGTGTCCGCAACAACAGCTCAAGATAAAGAACATGCGATCAAATTAATTGAAGAAGCTGGATTGAAATAATCCAAATATTGCGTGCGTGTATTTGAAAAAATTCACGCACGCGTTTACAATTCTCTAACAAAATTAACCGCTTGCGTGCGTGAACTGAAAGGTTCACATTCCTAAAAGGATTTAACTTTGCCTCGCAGACCGCCATTCTGGCTCACTTTACTTATCATCTTAATCGGGCTTCCGTTATGTTTGCCGTTTCTGTATGTCATTTTGCGTGCGACAGAAGTGGGATTAATGCGAAGTGTTGAGCTATTGTTTCGCCCTCGAATGGCTGAATTATTAAGCAATACAATGCTTTTAATGGTTTGTGTAACTATCGGTGCTATTTCACTTGGCACGTTTTGTGCTTTTTTACTTGAACGTTATCGCTTTTTCGGTAAAGCTTTTTTTGAAGTGGCGATGACGTTACCCCTTTGTATTCCCGCCTTTGTAAGTTGTTTTACTTGGATCAGCCTCACATTCCGCGTTGAGGGTTTTTGGGGAACAATTGGTATTATGACATTAAGTTCATTTCCTTTGGCTTATTTGCCCGTTTCCGCCATACTAAAAAGACTTGATCGTTCTCTTGAAGAAGTAAGCCTTTCGCTTGGTAAAAGCCCTGTGTATACCTTTTGGTATGCTATTTTCCCGCAACTTAAACCCGCCATTGGTAGTAGTATCTTACTGATTGCTTTACATATGTTGATCGAATTTGGTGCAGTGTCAATTTTAAATTACCAAACCTTTACCACTGCCATTTTCCAAGAATATGAAATGTCTTTTAACAACAGCACTGCTGCATTATTATCCGCCGTTTTAATGGCGATTTGTATACTTATTGTTTTTGGGGAAATTTTCTTTCGTGGAAAACAAACCCTTTACCACAGTGGAAAAGGCGTTACTCGTCCTTATCTCGTAAAAACACTTTCCTTTGGCAAACAATGTTTAACCTTCGGATTTTTCTCTAGCATATTCATTTTAAGCATTGGCGTGCCTGTGATTATGTTAATTTACTGGCTTATTGTGGGAACTTCACTCGAAAGTGCGGGTGATTTTTCAGAATTTTTATCGGCATTCAGCAATTCATTTATCATTTCAGGCTTAGGCGCATTGCTTACCGTAATGTGCGCCTTGCCATTAGTTTGGGCAGCTGTTCGTTACCGTAGTTATTTAACGATTTGGATCGACCGCTTGCCATATCTATTACACGCTGTGCCAGGCTTAGTCATTGCCTTATCATTAGTCTATTTTTCCATCCATTACGCTAACGACCTATATCAAACCTTTTTTGTGATTATCATTGCCTACTTTATGCTCTATTTGCCAATGGCACAAACTACATTAAGAGCGTCTTTAGAGCAACTTTCCGATCAAATTGAAAAAGTCGGACAAAGTCTTGGGCGAAGCCCTTTCTATATTTTTCGCACCTTGACGCTACCAGCCATATTACCAGGTGTGGCAGCCGCATTTGCTTTGGTTTTTTTGAATTTAATGAAAGAGCTTACCGCGACGCTTTTGCTCACATCAAATGATATTAAAACCTTATCCATTGCTGTGTGGGAACATACCAGCGATGCACAATATGCTGCTGCCACCCCTTATGCGTTAATGCTCGTTCTTTTTTCGGGTATTCCTGTATTTTTATTGAAAAAATATGCGTTTAAATAAAATGATAAATAATCCGTTATTAACCGTTAAAAATCTCAATAAATTTTTTAATGAACAACAAGTTCTGCACGATATTTCATTCAGCTTACAACGCGGAGAAATCCTCTTTTTACTTGGTGCTTCAGGCTGTGGCAAAACTACATTATTACGTGCCATTGCAGGTTTTGAACAACCCTCTAATGGCGAAATTTGGCTAAAAGAGCGGTTAATTTTTGGCGAGAATTTTAATCTTCCAACGCAACAACGTCATCTCGGTTATGTGGTGCAAGAGGGCGTACTTTTTCCTCACTTAAATGTCTATCGCAACATTGCTTACGGATTAGGCAACGGCAAAGGAAAAAATAGCGAAGAAAAAACGCGGATTGAACAAATAATGCAACTAACGGGTATTTTTGAACTGGCGGATCGCTTTCCACATCAACTTTCAGGTGGACAACAACAACGCGTAGCATTGGCGCGCGCTTTAGCCCCTAATCCAGAACTGATTTTATTAGACGAACCTTTCAGTGCCTTAGACGAGCATCTTCGCCAACAAATTCGCCAAGAGATGCTCCAAGCACTTCGCCAAAGCGGTGCTTCCGCAATTTTCGTTACTCACGACCGTGATGAAGCCTTACGCTACGCTGATAAAATCGCCATTATTCAGCAAGGTAAAATTTTACAAATCGATACGCCTCGCACCCTTTATTGGTCGCCTAATCATCTTGAAACAGCAAAATTTATGGGGGAAAGTATTGTTTTGCCTGCAAATCTACTCGATGAAAATACCGCTCAATGCCAATTAGGCAATATTCCTATAAAAAATAAATCAATCTCACAAAATCAAGGTAGGATTTTGCTTCGTCCAGAACAATTTAGCCTGTTTAAAACATCAGAAAATCCAACCGCACTTTTTAATGGACAAATAAAACAAATTGAATTTAAAGGAAAAATTACCTCCATTCAAATTGAAATTAATGGCTACGCAATATGGATTGAGAACGTTATTTCTCCCGATTTATCTATTGGCGATAATTTGCCTGTTTATTTACATAGAAAAGGGCTTTTTTACTCCTAAGAATAAAGCCTTATCTTCACAATAAGACTTATTTTTAAACAATATATTCAGAAAAAATTTGTTCAAGATATGATATTAAACAGTCTGTGCCTAAAATATTTTCCCCTTTCCACGCCTGTTGCAAAATCTCTGGAGAAAATTGCTGGCTTGCCAATTCAGCTAACGGCAAATAACTGATATGCCAAGGCTCCCGCCCCACTTTCTTATTGGACTGCATATTCATAAAAGGCAAAGCAAAATCAAAGTGCGGTAAATTTTCGGCAAGAAATTCACTCAATTCAAAGAAGTAGCCGCCTTTTTCATATTCCCAAGGCTCTAGTTGTAAAGATTGCCCTTGTGGCAAAAGATCAGGATCAAAAATATCCACTTCCGTTCCCCAATGATGACGGCTAGCCGCTGGTAATGCAGACCAACGTAAAATCGCCCGACATTTTTGCCAGTCATCTAATTGGCTTAAATCTAATGCCTTTCCTGTGTCATCGTGTACTTTTCTCTCGCCCTTAAATTTACTGTTCCAAATAAGTTGTTGGCGTTCAAAATCACGAAAACTGCTCGCAGGCTGTAAATTAAAGCCATTTTTTGCCGCACTTTGTTGCAAAGCTTGAAATGCTTGCACAGCTTGCGTTTGCAAAAAATGATTTGAGGAATGAGTTGCGGGTAAATTGACTAAATGCTCACGGGACTTTCCTGTAAGCATTTCTGGGGTTAATTTCATTTTAGCTATCCAATAAATTCACTAACATTTTGTGGTAAATTTCACCGCACTTGCCAAGGTCTTCTACACTGACACATTCATTGACTTTATGAATGGTTGAATTTAACGGACCAAATTCCACTACTTCTGCGCCCATCAATGCAATAAAACGACCGTCTGACGTGCCACCACCTGTTTCAGCCTTTGGCGTTATGCCTATGGTTTCCTCAATAGCGGAGGTTATCGAATCTAATAATTTACCTGGTTTTGTTAAAAAGGGGTTGCCTGATAAATTCCATTCAATACGATATTTCAAATTGTGTTTTTCTAGCATTTCAGCCACTTTTTGCTTAATGATTTCATCCGTGACTTCTGTGCAATAACGCAAATTGAACTGAATATATAGCTCAGCAGGAATTACATTATTACTTCCCGTACCCGCATGAATATTAGCAATTTGTAGGCTTGTTGGCGGGAAAAATTCATTACCTTTATCCCATTGATAGGTCGTTAATTCTTGCAAAAACGGGGCGGCTTTATGGATTGGGTTTTCAGCTAAATGCGGATAGGCTACGTGTCCTTGAATACCTTGAATATAAAGATTTCCTGTAATTGAGCCGCGGCGACCATTTTTGACAACATCGCCTAAGTTTTTAGCACTCGATGGCTCGCCAACCATACAATAAGTAATTTTTTCATCACGCGCCATTAACGTCTCAACCATGCGTATAGTTCCATCTTTTGCGGCAGCCTCTTCATCAGAGGTAATCAATAATGCAATGGTGCCTTTATGGTTAGGATTTGCTTTTACGTATTCTTCTGCCGCCACAATCATTGCTGCAAGGGAGCCTTTCATATCCGCCGCACCACGCCCATAAAGCATGCCATCAATAATCTCAGCAGAAAACGGCGGAGACGACCACTGATTTTCATCACCAGTCGGCACAACATCCGTATGTCCTGCAAACGCAATAACTGGCTCGCTCGTTCCGTGTTTTGCCCACAAATTCAACGTGTCATTAAAAGGCATCCATTCAATTTGAAAACCTAATTTTTCTAAACGTTCGGCAATAATTTGCTGACAGCCTTCGTCATTTGGGCTAATAGACGGGCGACGAATTAAATCTTGCGCCAACGAAACCACTTTTTCTTTCATAAAAACTCCTAAGAAAATAACCGCACTTTAAGCAAAAGCAGCCTGATATTCCTTTTCATTAAATCCAATTAATGCCTTCCCATCTTGTAAAATAATTGGGCGTTTAATTAAAGTTGGATTCTCAGCCAACACGGAAAGTGCGGTGGTTTTATCAAGAGAATTTTTAACTTGCTCATCCAAATTACGCCAAGTTGTACTGCGTTTATTCACTAACACATCCCAGCCAAATTGAGTTTCCGCTTGGGTTAAAAAATTCAAATCTAACCCATCAACACGGTAGTCGTGAAGTTTATGTTCGATATTGTGATCCGCCAACCATTTCAACGCTTTCTTCACTGTATCGCAATTTTTAATACCGTAAACTGTAATCATATTTCACCTAAAAAAGAAAAATCCTCAATCTAATCAGATTGAGGATTTTAACCCTTATACTACTTCATCTCAAATGAATTAACCTAACAACTTATTGATACGTTTAATAAACGCAGCTGGATTTTCCAAAGATCCGCGCTCTGCTAACATAGCTTGTTCAAGCAACAGTTCCACCCAATCAGCAAATTCAATTTCATCTGCAATATCAGCCACTTTTTTCACTAAATGGTGTTCTGGATTCAGTTCAAATGTGTATTTTACTTCTGGTACAGGTTGCCCTGCGGCTGCAAACAATTTCGCCATTTGGGTCGTCATTTGATCGTTATCCGTAGAAACCACCGCTGGTGTATCCGTTAAATTGTGAGTTAAACGCACCGTTTTCACACGTTCGCCAAGCAAGTTTTTCACACGCTCAATAAAACTACCAAAGGCTTCATCTTGTTGTTTTTGTGTTTCAGATTCTTTATCCGCTAAATCGCCTAAATCCAAATCTGCTTTCGTGATACTTTGTAATGCTTTACCGTCAAATTCAGTTAAATAGCTTAACATCCATTCATCAATGCGATCGGAAAGCAATAAAACCTCAATGCCTTTTTTATTGAATAATTCCAAGTGGGGGCTATTTTTCGCTGCAACATAACTATCCGCTGTAATGTAATAGATAGCTTTTTGCCCCTCTTTCATACGCAAGATGTAATCTTCTAAAGAGACAGTTTGCTCGCTACCATCATTATGTGTCGAAGCAAAACGCAATAACTTCGCAACAGTTTCTTTGTTAGCAAAATCTTCTGCAGGGCCTTCTTTTAAGACTAAACCAAACTCTTTCCAGAATTGAAGATATTTTTCTGCATCATCTTTTGCTAATTTTTCTAGCATTTGTAATGAACGCTTAGTTAATGCTTTGCGTAGTGCAGCAGTAATTTTGTTATCCTGTAAAATTTCACGAGATACATTTAATGGCAAGTCCTTGCTATCGATTAAACCACGCATAAAACGTAGATAATTCGGCATAAATTGCTCAGCATCATCCATAATAAATACACGTTGAACATAAAGTTTTAAGCCGTGTTTATGTTCGCGATTAAATAAATCCCAAGGCGCTTTAGCTGGTACATAAAGCAAACTAGTATATGCTTGATTTCCCTCAACTTTGTTATGCGCCCAAGTCACAGGATCAACAAAATCATGGCTTAAGTGTTTGTAAAACGCTTTGTATTCCTCATCGGACACATCATTTTTAGAACGAGTCCAAAGGGCATCAGATTTATTGATTTTTTCCCATTTTTCGCCGCACTCTTTGCCCTCATCATCGTATTCTTTCGTCAGCATTTCCACTGGCAAGCCAATATGGTCAGAATATTTACCAATAATTTCACGCAAACGCCATTCATTTAAAAATTCTGTTTCATCTTCACGTAACTGTAAAATCACATCTGTACCACGGGATTTTTTCTCAATATCCGCCACAGAATATTCGCCTTCGCCCGCAGATTCCCAAAGTACAGCTTTATCCGCCTCTTCACCAGCCGCTCTGGTTTTTACAGTCACTTTATCGGCAACGATAAACGCCGAATAAAAACCCACACCAAATTGCCCAATAAGCTGGCTATTTTTTGCTTGGTCTTGGCCAAGTGCGGTTAAAAATTCTTTTGTTCCTGATTTTGCAATCGTACCCAAATGATCGATGACTTGCTCACGGGTCATACCAATGCCGTTATCGCTAATTGTGATAGTGCCTTTATCCGCATCAAAGCTAACACGCACACGCAAGTCGCCATCACCTTCATATAAAGCTGGGTTGGAAAGTGCTTTAAAGCGTAATTTATCTGCCGCATCAGAAGCATTAGAAATCAATTCACGTAAGAAAATTTCTTTGTTAGAGTACAAAGAATGAATCATTAATTGGAGTAGTTGTTTGACTTCAGATTGGAAGCCGCGAGTTTCTTGATTTTGTGACATAATTTTTTCCTTCATAAAGATAAAAATTGAACGTCACAGATATAAGAATAAAAAGAAAGATTTCAAGAGGAATTTAAGAGGAAAAGTGCGGTAAAAAACATAAGGAATTTAAACCGCACTTTAAATAAAAAATTTCTTATTTCCCCTTGATCGCTATAAATTTATGTATATAATGAATTCTGTTTTAGATACTAGATAGTAATTTAATAGTAATGAAACTTGGCTAGTGCATTCCCCCACTCCTTTCGCACTAGCCATTTTTTTGGGAATTTTGTACCATATCCCAACTTTTTCCAATCAACGATCCATTATGAATAATCTCGAACTTGAACAACTCATTAATCAAAAACTTTCTTCTGATAAAATCAATGACTATGCGCCCAACGGCTTACAAGTCGAAGGTAAAACAGAAATCAAAAAAATCATTACTGGCGTAACGGCGAGTCAGGCTTTAATTGATTACGCAATCAGCCAAAATGCTGATGCTATTTTAGTTCATCATGGCTATTTTTGGAAAAGTGAAAACCCTTGTATTCGAGGAATGAAAGGCAAGCGAATTAAAGCCCTTTTAGTGAACGACATTAATTTATATGGCTATCATTTGCCATTAGATGTGCACCCAGAATTAGGTAACAATGCACAATTAGCCAAACTGCTCGACATTGAAAATTTACAACCATTAGAAAAAGGCGCTGTGAGTATTCCTGTTTGGGGCGAATTAAAAGAACCGATGACAGGTGAAAAATTTGCAGAAAAAATAGAAAAAGTGTTAAATCGAAAACCGTTAATTTGCATTGAAAACGGACCGCACTTAATCCGAAAAATTGGCATCTGTACCGGTGGCGGACAAGGTTATATTGATCTTGCTGCAGAACAAGGCTGCGACGCATTTATTACAGGGGAAGTGTCAGAACAAACAATCCATTCTGCCCGTGAGCAAGGATTGCATTTCTTCTCTGCAGGTCATCACGCAACAGAACGCTATGGCATCAAGGCATTAGGTGAATGGTTGGCGAAAGAATATGGCTTTGACGTAGAATTTAAAGATATAGATAATCCAGCATAAAATACAAAAGTGCGGTAAAAATATTTCTTTTTTA
>ERZ1023487.132-NODE-132-length-11396-cov-234.942774_pt1 | contig 11396 bp, 10 predicted proteins | sample MGYA00380539_ERZ1023487 | MGnify/ENA primary metagenome ERZ1023487 (study PRJEB33173, sample SAMEA4830356) | metagenome | study: EMG produced TPA metagenomics assembly of the PRJEB25223 data set... | reverse complement strand
TACCTGCCTGTCACGCAGGGGGTCGCGGGTTCGAGTCCCGTCCATTCCGCCAATTTAAAATTAATATCTTATCTCGGAGTGGTAGTTCAGCTGGTTAGAATACCTGCCTGTCACGCAGGGGGTCGCGGGTTCGAGTCCCGTCCATTCCGCCAATTAAGATAAATAAAGATAGCACCTAAGGGTGCTTTTTTTGTATCTGAAATTTATTCATCTTGACAAAAATAAAGTAAACTTTTAATATTTGAAGAACTAGGGAGCTGTTACTCCCTAGTATGTCGTGTTATCAGTAAGCGGTCTGGCTCACTAATAATAGTAGTACGACAAGGATAATGATCTTAATCATTTTCTTATCCTCTTCAAACGTTGCGAAAAAGCGCAACACTCGCTTTCAAGCTGAATCCTTGAAAGCGAGATTATTATAACGTTAAGTTGTAGATAAATAAACAGTATTTAGAAAGCCATAGGATTGTATCTGTGGCTTTTTCTTTTCTTTATGAAATCATTTTTTACCAATCCTTTAACTTTCGATATAATAGCCGCCATTTTTGACAAAATAAGAGATTTTTTATGGCAACTCCAGTCGTCGCCCTTGTTGGTCGCCCGAATGTGGGAAAATCCACATTATTTAATCGCCTTACTCGTACGAGAGATGCGTTAGTCGCTGATTTTCCAGGTTTAACTCGTGATAGAAAATATGGTCACGCGCATATTGCTGGCTATGATTTTATTGTTATTGATACTGGCGGTATTGATGGAACGGAAGAGGGCGTAGAAGAAAAAATGGCGGAGCAATCTTTGCTTGCTATTGATGAAGCGGATATTGTTCTTTTCCTTGTGGATGCTAGAGCTGGTTTAACGGCAGCAGATATTGGTATTGCTAATTATTTACGCCAACGTCAAAACAAAACGACGATTGTGGTGGCAAACAAAACTGATGGCATTGATGCGGATTCCCATTGTGCTGAATTTTATCAGTTAGGTTTAGGGGAAATTGAGCAAATTGCAGCTTCACAAGGTCGTGGTGTTACTCAATTAATGGAACAAGTACTTACTTTTGCGGAAAAAATGGAAAACGCCGATGAAAATGACCGCACTTCTGAGGAAGAACAAGACGAATGGGAACAAGAATTCGATTTTGATTCAGAAGAAGATACGGCCTTACTTGATGAGGCTTTAGAGGAATCGGAAGAAGAGAAAGATAAAAATATTAAGATTGCCATTGTTGGTCGTCCAAATGTGGGTAAATCTACTTTAACCAATCGTATTTTAGGCGAAGATCGTGTGGTGGTTTTTGATATGCCAGGTACGACACGTGACAGTATTTATATTCCAATGGAGCGTGATGGACAGCAATATACCTTGATTGATACGGCTGGTGTGCGTAAGCGTGGTAAAGTGCATTTGGCAGTGGAAAAATTCTCTGTGATTAAAACCTTACAAGCGATTCAAGATGCTAATGTTGTATTGCTGACTATTGATGCGAGAGAGAACATTTCTGATCAGGATTTATCTTTGCTCGGCTTTATTTTAAATGCAGGTCGTTCTTTGGTGATCGTCGTGAATAAATGGGATGGTTTAGATCAAGATGTGAAAGATCGTGTGAAATCTGAACTTGATCGTCGTTTAGATTTTATTGATTTTGCTCGGGTGCATTTTATTTCAGCCTTGCACGGAAGTGGTGTGGGTAATCTTTTTGATTCGATTAAAGAAGCCTATGCTTGTGCCACTCAAAAAATGACGACTTCGCTTTTAACTCGTATTTTGCAAATGGCAACGGATGAGCACCAACCGCCGATGATTGGCGGTCGTCGCATTAAATTAAAATATGCTCACCCAGGTGGTTACAATCCGCCGATTATAGTAGTTCACGGTAACCAAATGGATAAACTACCAGATTCTTATAAACGTTATTTATCTAATTATTATCGTAAGAGCTTAAAAATTATTGGTTCACCGATTCGTCTGCTTTTCCAAGAAGGGGCTAACCCATTTGCGGGGCGTAAAAATAAACTTACCCCGAACCAACTGCGTAAACGTAAACGTTTGATGAAATTTATTAAGAAAGCGAAACGTTAAACGCAAGATAAATAAAACTTAGCAAGATTTAACCGCACTTTTAGGATTCTTTTTGGAGAACTAAAGTGCGGTTATTTTTTTATTGTTTTGTAGAAGAAATGTATGGCGATATTTTAAGTGCGTTGTAATAAAAATAATGAGACCGATTAAACCTAATGCTGCGCCTGTATAACCAATTTCATTTAATCCTAAATAGGTTGTCGCAAGGTTTCCAAATAATGCGCCTGCGCCAATTCCTGCATTGAAAATTCCCGAGTAAATAGCTGTGGCAACATCGGTTGCATCTGGCGCAAGTTTTAGTACGCGCATTTGTAGAGATAGTCCGATACAAGAAATACCAATCCCCCAAATAAACACAAGGCTGAACATTGCTATTATTGCTTCAGTTGAAAATAACAGGAGCAATAGAGAGAACATTAATAAACCCATTGAAACAACAATAAATTTTGTGGGAGCAAATCGGTATAATCTGTTAAATAATAGACTTGCGGCAATGCCTGAGAAACCAAAAACTAATAATACAGCCGTGGCAAAATTTGGATCCAATTGCCCGACATCAATCATAAATGGTTCGATATAAGTATAAGCGGTAAAGTGTGCTGAAATGACGATTGCCGTTGTTACGTAAAGCCAAAGTAATAATGGGCGTTTCGCAAGCAAGGGTAAACTTGCAATAGAGCCAGCATTTTTACTGGGTAAATTTGGCAATAATCGAATAATTAAAAACATGATGGATAATGCCAGTACCGCAATAATGCCAAAAGTGACTCGCCAACCGACAAGCTGTCCGACGATTCTCCCAATCGGTAAGCCTAAGATGGTGGCAAGTGCGGTGCCAATAGCGAGCATTCCTAATGCTTGAGTTTTCTTGTGTTTAGGTGAGATGCGCATCACAAGTGAGGCAGTAATTGACCAAAACACCGAATGTGCTAATGCAATACACATTCGAGCGAGAAGTAATATCCAGAAATTCCATGCAATGACCGATAAAATATGCCCAACAATAAATATAATGAAAAGTTTAATAAGCAGACTTTTACGTTCCATATTGCCCGTGGCAAGCATCGCAGGCAAAGACATAATTAGCACCGTCCAAGCATAAACTGTCATCATTAAACCAGTATCAGCAGTTTGCATATCAAAACTTTGTGCAATATCGCTTAACATTGCAACGGGTACAAATTCTGTAGTATTAAAAATAAATCCTGCGCAAGCCATAATAAGCACGCGCCATGATTGGATTTTTTCAGCTTTTAAATATAACGGCATTAACGTAACTTTTCTTTAATCGCATCAATTAATTGATGGCGGAATTTCTTCGTAAAATTAATTTTATATTGTGGAGAATTGCAGTTACCAAAAAAATTGATTGGCAGGGTTAAATTTTGATAGCGTTGATCCGTAGAATTTAAATTAATATCCACATTGCATTCCATTCGATTTAAATCAATGATGCCTTTTCCTTGCCCCAAAAGTGCGGGCGTTTTTAATTCGATTTTTTCAGCAATGAGTTGATTTTGTTGGAGAAATAATTGTAAGTAAAATTGTTCAAAGCCAGTGTTTAATTCTTTGTTTTGTAACAGATCATTGTTGTAATTAATCGGGAAATATTGCGCTACCATATCCAATAGATTCACACCAAGAATTTCGCCATTTTGCGCTAAAAAATTTAATTTTCCTTGAATAAGCGAGGAAGATGAAAAGCTGAAATCAAGATCAAAATCGGCGTGTCCACTTAACATTTCTGGCAAATTTAATAGTGCGAATAAGCGTTGAACAGGGAAATATTTACCCGAAAAATTTACCGCACTTTGATTGTCTATTTGTTGATATTTCAATACGGCTAAACAATCGTTATCGCATTGTGGTTTTATATAAGTCACTATTTGTTGGTGGGCTGTGTGAGTTTCAATATAACCGATAGGCTGATTATTTAGGCTTGCATCTACAAATTGAAGTGGGGTTGATTCTGATGTTGAGAAGTCTAAATTCGCTTTATGGAAAGAAAAATGGAAAGTTTTTGTTTTTCCATAAATAGGTTTATTAAATTCAATGCGAATATGGTTTTCGCCATTTAATATTACTTTTTTTGATAAAAGCTGTTTTAATGAAAAAGGCGAAATCTCTATCGATACATTGGCAGGATTTTGTGTGTTTTGAGTTAATTTGAGCTGTTGAATATTCAGTGAATGAAGTGCTGCGTTTCCATACAAAAGAGGCAAAAAACTAAATTTAGCTTCAATTTTTTGAGCTGAAAATTGCGTAGTTTTTAGATTTTCAAGGGAAAGTGCGGGAGAAAATAATGATAAATTGATTGACTGAACGGCAATGTTTTGTTGTGCCAGTTGTTCATTAATAGCACTTTGCACGCGGTAAAGTTGAATATATAAAAAAGAAAAGATCGCCAAAGCGACGATCCCTACGATAAGCGCGAACTTTTTCATCGATTATTCCTTGTCTTCGTCAATACGACTGGCTACTGCACTTTGTTGATTTTTATATTTTGCATCTTTGCGGCTGCTGTATGGTCGTTTTGCTTCGCCACTTAATACTTCAAAACTTAACGCACCAATTACCATATTTGGGCGTAATGCTAATGGTAATTTCCCTGAATTATAAAATTCCAGCACGATTTTTCCTTCCCAACCTGGATCAATACGGTGTGCGGTGACGTGTACCATTAAGCCTAAACGGGCTAAAGAAGAGCGGCCATCTAACCAACCGATAATATTGGCTGGCAATTTCACGGATTCAAGCGTGGTTGCTAAGGCTAAAGTACCAGGATGTAAGAAAAATGCTTCCCCCTCTGGAATAAGAATTTCATCGCTCATTACTGATTCAAGCTGGGCGGATACTTCTTCTTTCGGGCCGCTTAGATCAATGAAAGGTGCAGAGTGTTCACGAAATACACGGAAAGAATTCCCCAAGCGAACATCAATTGTCGCACCATTGATTTTGTCATTATTTGGACGTGGTGTTAAAGAAATAATGCCATCATCGAGATAGCGTTCAATATCAGTATCGCAAAGACGCATAAGATTTCCTATTTTTGATTCAATAAATGAAGGATTTGAGCTTTTAACATATTGATCGCAATGCGATTTTTACCGCCACGAGGAATAACAATATCCGCATATTGTTTAGACGGCTCAATAAATTGTAAGAACATTGGACGCACGGTTGCACGATATTGATCAATCACTGATTGTAGAGAGCGACCACGTTCTTCCATATCACGTTGTAAACGGCGGATGAAACAAATATCAAGTGGTGTGTCTACGAATACAGAAATATCGGCTAATTGGCGTACTCTTTCGTCTGTGAGCAATAAAATCCCTTCTAAAATTACGATTCGTTTTGGTGTGAAATGCGTTGTTTCGTTGGTGCGAGTATGTTCTACATAGCTATAAACAGGCACATCTACTGCACTGCCATTTTTTAGATTTTTTAAATGTTGGATAAGTAAATCGCGATCCATAGAGTTTGGATGATCGTAATTCGTTTTTACCCGCTCAGTCATTTCTAAATGACTTTGATCTTTATAGTAACTGTCTTCAGTAATAATACCAATTTCTTGGCAGCCTAATTCATTACAGAGCTCTTTGTGAACAGTGGAAGAGATAGAACTTTTGCCTGATGCAGATGCACCTGTGATGGCGATGATGATACAAGAGGGATTTGACATAATCGTGTTTCGATGTAAGGAAAATTCTTGCAATTATAAAGAAAAGTGCGGTGAATTTCACGTTTATTTTTTCACTTGAATTTTAAAAACTGTGAACTTCATCACGGTATTTTCTTATTGAAGAAAGAGTAATCCAAGTATAAAAAAGTGCGGTAAAATTTCACCGCACTTTTGTGATTAAAATTAAGGGGAAGGCTTTTCCCTTTTCTTATTTCTGTTACTAAATCGCCCAACCGCCTGCATAGAATGCAACAAGTACGATTGCAATAATCACAGTACCTACATTTAAGCGTTTAATATCGCCGCTCACGATTCTTCCAATCACTAATGCCGCAAAACCTAACATAATGCCTGTTACGATGTTAGCGGTAAGTACGATAAACACTGCGCAGATTAATCCGCTCATCGCGCCAACGAAATCATCGAAATCTAATTTGCTTACATTGCTTAACATTAATAAACCAACATACATTAATGCTGGAGCAGTTGCGTAGCCTGGTACTAAGAAAGCTAATGGTTGGAAGAAAAGCATTAATAGGAATAACACACCAACAACGATAGCAGTAATACCTGTTTTACCGCCTGCTGCTGTCCCTGCTGCTGACTCAATATAAACGGCAGCTGGTGCTGTACCGAATAAGCCTGAGAATAAGCTACTGATTGAATCTGAAGTTAAGGCTTTACCGCCATTGATAATTTGACCATCTTTATCAAGCAAGTCGGCTTGACCTGCAACTGCACGAATTGTACCAGTCGCATCAAATACGGCAGTCATCACGAGAGCAAATACCACAGGCAAGATTGCGGGTTGTAGTGCGCCCATAAAGTCTAATTGTAAGAAGAGAGAATTTTCACCAAAGGTTGGCATTTTGAAAATCTCTCCGCCAAATTTTACATTTGGATCAAAAATTAAACCTACGATAGTAATAGCGATAATTACCCATAAAATGCCGCCTTTAATTTTCATTTTTTCAAGGCCGATAATTAACGCTAAGCCAATTAAGGACATCATGACTGGGAATGAGGTGAAATCGCCTAATTTTACTGGTAAGCCAGCTTGGTTGCTGACGACTAAACCAACACCGTTTGCGGCAATTAAAAGTAAAAAGAGTCCGATACCAATGCCTGCTCCGTGAGCGATATTGGATGGTAAATTACGCAAGATCCATGCACGGATACCTGTGGTAGAAATTAAGGTAAACACAACCCCCATTAAGAATACTGCGCCTAGCGCAACGGGAATGGCGACCTTTTGACCAATCACTAAGCTAAATGCTGTAAAAGCAGTAAGAGAAATTGCACAACCAATTGCCATTGGTGCATTTGCCCATAAGCCGATTAAGATAGAGCCTAATCCTGCAACTAAACAGGTGGCAATAAAGACAGATTCCGCAGGAAAACCTGCAGCACCCAGCATATTGGGTACCACGATGACAGAATAAACCATTGCTAAGAACGTGGTTAAACCCGCGATAATTTCTTGACGAACAGTTGAACCACGTTGTTTGAGCTCAAATGTTTTTTCTAAAGTTGGCATAGTGTTCCTTGAAGTTAAGTAAAAAATTGGAAGTAATAAGGTGCGCTATTTTACATCATAAAAACGATAAGTAAACGTTTGCGTGAGTTTTATTTAGGATAAAGTGCGGTCAAAATTATGAATAGTTATGAAATAATCTATTTGCTGATTTTCTCTACAAATGAGACTGCGAGTCAGCAGAAAAACTGCTATACTTGTTGCGTTTTTTAACTTGATAAAATGAAGGAAACAAAATGGCTGATTTTAATCAAATTTTAACGCCAGGCGATGTAGATGCTGGCATTATCAATGTAGTAAATGAAATTCCAGAAGGTAGCTGCCATAAAATCGAATGGAACCGTAAAGTTGCGGCATTCCAATTAGATCGTGTTGAGCCAGCAATTTTTGCAAAACCAACTAACTATGGTTTCATTCCACAAACTTTAGATGAAGATGGTGATGAGTTAGATGTGTTATTAATCACTCGCCAACCATTAGCAACAGGTGTATTCCTTGAGGCTAAAGTAATTGGTGTCATGAAATTTGTTGATGATGGCGAAGTGGATGATAAAATCGTTTGTGTTCCTGCAGATGATCGTGATACAGGAAATGCTTACAATTCATTAGCAGATTTACCGGCAAACTTAATTAAACAAATTGAGTTCCATTTCAATAACTATAAAGCGCTTAAGAAACCTGGCTCAACGAAAGTGACCCATTGGGGCGATGTAGAAGAAGCGAAAGAAGTGATTCGTGAGTCTATTAAACGTTGGAATGAGCGTTAATTAATTCAAGACGTTTGATTGTAAAAGTCCCTGATTCTTTGAGTCGGGGATTTTTTATATGAGTTTCAGAGATTTAGATAATAAAAAAACACCTTTCGGTGCTTACTTTATTTTTAAAGTGGTGGGTCGTGAAGGATTCGAACCTTCGACCAACGGATTAAAAGTCCGCTGCTCTACCGACTGAGCTAACGACCCAATTAGATGATTTTAAAGTAAATTTTAAAATCTTTGAATTGGTGTTTAAATGGTGCCCGAAGCCAGACTTGAACTGGCACGCCTCGAAAGGCGAGGGATTTTAAATCCCTTGTGTCTACCGATTCCACCACTCGGGCAAATTGGAGCGGGAAACGAGGCTCGAACTCGCGACCCCGACCTTGGCAAGGTCGTGCTCTACCAACTGAGCTATTCCCGCATTTATCACTAATCAGCACTGCTGCGTGACAACGGGGCGTATTTTACGGATTTATATATTGCTGTCAAACGAAAAAAATAAAAAATATTTTATTTGATTAAAAATAACTCAAATATAGATGGTTATCATAAAAAATAACTGTGTTTTATTTAAATTTATAATTGAATATTATCTAGCAAGCTTCCTTTTGCTACTTGTAAATATTGGATCATTGACCATATAGTTAAAATAGCGGCGATATAAAGTAAGATAATTGCTGCTATTTCCATATAGTTGTTATAACGCCATAATAATCCGCCTAGTGCTAACATTTGTGCTGTGGTTTTCCATTTTCCCCACCAAGAGACTGCGACTTTGCTACGTTCCCCAAGCTCTGCCATCCATTCACGTAATGCGGAGATGATAATTTCACGAGAAATCATAATAATGGCAGGAATGGTTATCCAAAATGTATGTTGATGTTCGACAATTAAAACTAGTGCAACCACTACCATTACTTTATCAGCAACAGGATCAAGAAATGCACCAAAGCGCGTGGTCTGTTTCCATTTACGAGCTAGATAGCCATCTAGCCAGTCAGTGACACCTGCAATAAAAAAAATCAGTGTTGTGATGAAAGGAGATGATTCAATGGGTAAATAAAATGCAATCACGAAAAAAGGAATCAAAATGACTCGAAAGATCGTTAGGAAAATAGGAATATTAAATTTCATAGAAATGAACCGCTCTTGGTGTTAGAGATATGCCTATTCTAAAGTATCTAAGAATATAAAAAAAGCCACATTATGTGGCTTTCTTGTAAATAATTACGGATTAAAGTTTATCAGCGTTTTGTTTTAAGTATTTTGCAACACCTTCAGGGTTATCTTTCATCCCTTCTTTACCTTTTTCCCATTGAGCAGGGCAAACTTCACCGTGATCTTCATGGAATTGTAATGCATCAACCATACGTAACATTTCATCGATATTACGACCTAATGGAAGATCGTTTACTACTTGGTGACGAACAACGCCATTTTTGTCGATTAAGAATGAAGCGCGTAATGCAACGCCTGCTTCTGGATGTTCAATACCGTATGCTTGAGCAATTTCGTGTTTTACGTCTGCCGCTAATGCATATTTAACTTGACCGATACCACCATTTTCAGTTGGGGTGTTACGCCATGCATTGTGAGTGAATTGAGAGTCGATAGAAACACCAACTACTTCTACGCCACGTTTTTTGAATTCTTCATAACGGTGGTCAAATGCGATTAACTCAGAAGGGCAAACAAAGGTAAAGTCTAATGGGTAGAAAAAGATTACTGCAGCTTTTCCAGCAATGTGTTTTTTAAAGTTGAAGTTATCAACGATTTCGCCATTGCTTAATACAGCAGATGAAGTAAAATCTGGTGCTTGACGGGTTACTAATACCATAGTCATAATTCCTATATAAAGTTAAGTTAAAGTTTTGCCACACAAAATAGCGGTGCGATTCTATTTGAAACGCCGACATTTTATACTCGATTTTATCTATTAAAGCAATTAATCTTATCTAAAATAAGGTGGAAATATGCAACAACACAATCTCTCAACAACATTTGTCCATGCAGGGCGTCAAAAACGTTTTTCACAAGGATCGGTAAACCCTGTTTTACAGCGAGCTTCTTCATTACTATTTGACAGTATTGAAGATAAAAAATACGCTACTCAACGTAGAGCAAAAGGCGAATTATTTTATGGCAGAAGAGGGACGCTAACACATTTTGCTTTACAAGATTTAATGTGCGAAATGGAGGGGGGGGCAGGTTGTTATCTTTATCCTTGTGGTACAGCAGCAGTAACTAATTCGATTCTTTCTTTTGTTAAAACTGGCGACCATGTGTTAATGAGTGGTGCAGCTTACGAGCCAACCCAATATTTCTGTAATATTGTGCTGAAAAAAATGCAGATCGATATAACTTATTACGATCCTCTTATTGGTGCAGATATTGCAACGCTTATTCAACCGAATACAAAAGTACTTTTCTTAGAAGCACCGAGTTCTATTACAATGGAAATTCCCGATATTCCGACTATTGTGAAGGCTGCAAGAAAGGTGAACCCTAATATTGTGATTATGATTGATAATACTTGGTCGGCAGGTGTTCTATTTAAAGCGTTAGAGCATGATATTGATATTTCTATTCAGGCGGGTACGAAATATTTAGTGGGTCATTCAGATATTATGATTGGTACTGCTGTTGCGAATGCACGAACTTGGGATCAACTTAGAGAACATTCCTATTTAATGGGGCAAATGGTTGATGCAGATTCTGCTTATACGACTGCTCGTGGTATCCGTACATTGGGGGTACGATTAAAACAACATCAGGAAAGCAGTATTAAAGTGGCAAAATGGTTGAGTGAGCAACCAGAAGTAAAAACTGTGTATCATCCAGCTTTACCAAGTTGCCCTGGTCATGAATTCTTTTTACGTGATTTTAGTGGAAGCAGTGGTTTATTTTCTTTTGAATTAACCCAGCGATTAACTTCAGAGCAAGTATCAAAATTTATGGATCATTTTCAACTGTTCGCTATGGCTTATTCATGGGGAGGATTTGAGTCTCTAATTCTTTGTAATCAACCAGAAGAAATTGCACATATTCGTCCAAATATTAAACGTAATCTTACAGGTTCATTAATTCGTGTGCATATTGGTTTTGAAAATGTGGATGAACTAATTGCAGATTTGAAAGCTGGTTTTGAGCGAATTGCTTAAAAGTGCGGATAAAAAAATGCCTGTTTTACACAGGCATTTTTTATAGGATTATTTTTTTCTGAAACTAAACCAATTTGGGTACCGTCAGCAAAATGAATTGAAGTCCCAATAATATCGACTTGAATACTTTTTCCAAATTGTAATGCAGGAAGATTTGCTACATAGAACGGCTGATTGTTTTC
>ERZ1023487.123-NODE-123-length-11830-cov-165.176730_pt1 | contig 11830 bp, 9 predicted proteins | sample MGYA00380539_ERZ1023487 | MGnify/ENA primary metagenome ERZ1023487 (study PRJEB33173, sample SAMEA4830356) | metagenome | study: EMG produced TPA metagenomics assembly of the PRJEB25223 data set... | reverse complement strand
GCTCAAAACATGGTTTTGAGGTTGTAGATGAAACTGACGAAGTCAGTAACCATACGTACGGCAAGGCGACGTTGACGTGGTTTGAAGAGTATTAGAATGCTTTCCCAACCAAAATCTCTGCTTCGATGGTAATCTCTGTCAGTTGGCTCCAGTCAATCTTGCTCTGGTCAACGTGAAAGAGGAGAGGAGTCATACTGAGTAGGGCTTGGAGTTGTTCTGCTGTGATAGTCTTAGTCAGAGAGGCAGATTGACTAGATAGGATGGTAAAGTGTTCCTGGAAATGCTCCTTGATATCTTGGTTAGAATACTCCTTGTTTGTCAGCTGGTCCTGTACTCTTTGACGGATTTCTTTGAGGTGATTTTCAGTTGGGATAACCTTTATCAAGATACCATCTTTGGATAAAACGCGACGAAATTCTCCATAGTTGGCAGGTGAGAAGATATCAAGCAGGATATCCATGTTAGCGTCTTTTATAGGAAGGCGTGCCAAGTCGCCAACGAACCAATTGACTGCCCAGTTGGGTTCACTTTTAGCAGCGATTTGGACTGAATCTTTGGAGATGTCAAAGGCATAGAAAGTTTTTTCAGAGTGACTTTCTTGTAGTTTGCGAGAATAGAATCCTTCACCACAACCGATATCCAAAATTGTTGTGGTAGTTTTTGAGCTTGCAAGCAAGTCAGATACAGCATCTAAGATAGCTTGGTAAAAGCCGGCTTCTAGGATTTGTTGACGGTTTTGAAAATTTTCCTTGTCATAGTTAGCAGATTGCTTGATTTGAGGTGCTAGATTGACATAGCCAAATTTCGCCAAGTCAAAAGAATGACGGTTGCAGCACTTGAAATTAGTCTCTAACAGAGTCAGATTTTCTTGACAGATAGGACAGGCAAAGGCAGTCGCAGAAGCAAAACGCTGAAGTTTGGGCTTGAGATTTGTATTCATAGTTTAAGTGTATCAAAAGAGGCAAATGAAAGCAACTTTAGGAATAAGTAGATGGGAGATTCAGTAGAAATAAAACTAATTCTCCAATTTATAGAATAAAATTGCTTTTATATCTAAATTGCTATATAATAATGATAAGGAGGAAATAAGTATGTTAAAAGAAGTATTAACCGTTGCAAAAGTTGCGAAAAAATCTTCATTATTTTTGGGTGGTGTCGCATTTGGTACCCTTGGTTTGAAAATCTTAGCAAGTAAGGAAGCTAAAAAAGGTTATTCTAAAGCTTTGGCTAAGGCTTACAAGTTGAAAGACGAGCTAGATGCATCTGTTTCTGTTGTGAAGCAACATGGAGACGATGTCTTGCAAGATGCCAAATATTTGTACGAGCAAGAGAAAAAAGAAGAGCAATTAGATAGCCTTATAGGTGAATAATATGTCTTTTAAAGTGCTACATAGAGGATACCAACATATCCGACTATCATCTTCTTTTTCACTTACCTTGGATATTCAAGACTATCTTCGTTCCTTGGCGAGAGATGAAAAGGGGATTGAGTCTATCCAGTTTTACATGGATCAACAGCACTTTACTCTACGCATAAAAGAAGGCTTTTCTGTATTAGATAATGCAGAAGCCTTTTTAAAAAGAATTGATAAAGGGAAAGTTTCTGAGTTGATGACTCTTCCCATTCGTAGAGAAGAGAGTGCTTATTCTATTGTTTCAGGTGCAGCGGTTAAGCGTGTACTTTTTCGTAGTTTTGTGCCGTATCCTATTCGCTATATATGGACTTGTTATCAGGCTTTGGGTTATATTAGAGAAGCCTATCAAACACTAGCGCGTAAGGAACTAACGATGGAAGTCTTGGACTGTTCGGCTATTTTATTGTCTTTGTTTATGAACCAATCCAAGACAGCTAGCAATATCATGTTTATGCTTGATTTGGGGAATCATTTAGATCAGTGGTCCTTGAAAAAAACTGCAACAGATTTAGAACAGAGTCTTCTTGCAAAAGAGAGCGATGTATTCCTAGTACAGGGCGATACGGTTGTTAGTATCAAGAGTTCCGATGTTCAAATAGGAGATGTCTTGATCTTATCTCAAGGAAATGAAATTCTGTTTGATGGACAAGTAGTTTCAGGTTTAGGTATGGTCAACGAAAGTTCCTTGACAGGAGAGAGTTTTCCAGTTGAAAAAAGAGAGTCTGATTTGGTTTGTGCAAATACAGTATTAGAAACTGGAGAGTTACGCATTCGTGTAACAGATAATCAGATGAACAGCCGTATTTTACAGCTGATTAAGTTGATGAAGAAATCTGAAGAAAACAAGAAAACGAAACAACGCTATTTCATCAAGATGGCGGATAAAGTCGTCAAATATAATTTCTTTGGGGCTGGGCTGACTTACCTATTGACAGGTTCTTTTTCTAAAGCTATTTCTTTCCTATTGGTCGATTTCTCCTGCGCTTTGAAAATCTCTACTCCTGTAGCTTATTTGACAGTTATCAAGGAAGGGTTGAACCGTGAAATGGTGATTAAGGATGGAGATGTTCTGGAGAAATATCTGGAAGTTGATACTTTCTTGTTTGATAAGACAGGAACAATCACAACTAGTTATCCTATAGTTGAAAAGGTGTTACCTTTTGGAGACTATAGTGAGGAAGATATTCTCAGAATCAGTGCCTGTCTTGAGGAACACATTTATCATCCTATTGCTAATGCCATCGTCAAGCAAGCTGAGATAGAGGGAATTGAACATGAGGAAATGCATGGGAAACTCCAATATATCGCAAGCAAGGGGATCAAATCTCATATAGATGGCCAACCAGTTCTTATTGGGAATTATGTCTTGATGCAGGATGAGCAGATTCATATCAGTTCAGAACAAAATGCTTTAATTGAAGAGTACAAGAGTCACTACAATCTCTTATTCTTGGCTTATCAAAATGAATTGATTGGAATGTTCTGCATTCATACTCCTTTGAGAAAAGAAGCAAAAACAGCCTTGGATAAACTTAAGGCACAGGGGAAAAAATTGATTCTGGCAACAGGAGACACCTTGATTAGGACAGAGGAATTAGTCAAAGATTTGCCCTTTGATCAGGTCTATACAGACTTGAAACCTGATGGGAAATTTGAGTTAGTAGAGAAACTGCAGAAAGCAGGTCACACTATTTTGATGGTTGGAGATGGATTGAATGACTCAGCGGCTTTAACTCTATCAGATATCGGTGTGGTGATGAATGAGAGTGCAGATATTTCTAAGCAGATGAGTGATATCTTATTGTTAGATAATCGTTTGGATTTCTTCCAAGAGTTGGATTCGTTATCATCATCTTTGCAAACACTCATCAAGAAAAATATTCAAGATACCGTTGTCGTAAATAGTAGTTTGATTGGCTTCGGCTTATTTAATTGGCTCAGTCCTTCAAATCTCTCTATCTTACATAATCTAACAACCTTGCGCATTGTCCTGCGTAGCCTGTCTATTAAAAATAGATAGATGAGAGTTATTAACAGCAAAAAGGAGTTACCTTTCTCGAGGTTAACTCCTTTGTTTATAGATAAATGTTGAATAGTTTAGTAAGTCAATACAAAGTATTTTTTCTTCCCACGACGGATAACAGTCAGTTCATTCTCTAACTTATCAGCGTCACTCAAGACATAGTCAAGGTCTTGGATGCGGTCGCCGTTTACGTAGATGGCTCCGTTTTGGACGTCTTCACGGGCTTGGCGTTTTGAGTTAACTATACCAGATGAGACGAGCAGTTCCACGATATTGTTGTGTTCGTCTGCCTGTACTTGGTAGTTTGGCACACCACGAAGTCCTTGTTTGAGTTCTTTGACAGAAAGGTTTTTGATGTTTCCTGCAAAGAGTTGCTCAGTGATGTTAAGTGCTTCTTTGTAGGCTTCTTCTCCGTGAACAAGTGTAACAACTTCACGAGCCAAGACTTTTTGAGCCAAGCGTTCGTGTGGCGCTGCTTCAAATTGTTTACGAATATCTTCAATCTCATCAAGTGACAAGAAAGTAAAGATTTTCAAGAAGCGAACAGCGTCAGCGTCCATCACGTTCATCCAGAATTGGTACATTTCGTATGGAGAAGTCTTTTCGGGATTGAGCCAGACGGCATTTCCTTCTGATTTACCAAATTTCTTACCAGTTGCATCTGTGATTAGTGGAACAGTGATAACGTGACCAGTCTTGTCCGCCTTACGACGAAGCAATTCGGTACCAGCTGTCATATTTCCCCACTGGTCAGAACCACCGATTTGAAGAGTGACATTATGGTCTTGGTTAAGGACGAAGAAGTCGTACCCTTGCATGATTTGGTAAGCGAACTCAGTGTAAGAAATTCCTGTTTCGATCCGTTTTTTAACAGATTCCTTACTCATCATGTAGTTGACCGTGAAGTATTTTCCAATATCACGGAGGAAGTCAATGAAGCTGATGCTGCCAAACCAGTCGTAGTTGTTGACCATGACAGCCTTGTTTTCGCCATTTTCAAAGTCAAGAAAACGAGAAAGTTGTCCTTGGATAGACTTGACCCAGCCATCTACTGTGTCTTTTGTTTGGAGACTACGTTCAGCATCTTTGAAGGACGGATCTCCGATGAGACCTGTAGCACCGCCAACGAGCGCATAAGGTTTGTGACCTGCTAGTTGCAAGCGACGACTTGTCAAGATTGCGACAAGGTGGCCTAGGTGAAGGCTGTCAGCAGTTGGATCGTAGCCAGTATAATAAGAAACTTGACCTTCTTCTAGGGCTTTACGCAAAGCTTCTTCATCAGTCGTTTGAAATATCAAACCACGCTCTTTTAGCTCATCAAAAATGTGCATGTGTCTTTTCTCCTTTTTAAAATTATTGTTTCTACCTATTGTATCACAAACTTGGGCAATAGCCTAGCAGAATAGGGAAGAAAGTGGCTATTTTATTGAAAATTTCCCTTTTGTGGTATAATAGATAAAGTGAGGAAATCCATGCAAAATCAATTAAATGAATTAAAACGAAAAATGCTGGAATTTTTCCAGCAAAAACAAAAAAATAAAAAATCAGCTAGACCTGGCAAGAAAGGTTCAAGTACCAAAAAATCTAAAACCTTAGATAAGTCAGCCATTTTCCCAGCTATTTTACTGAGTATAAAAGCCTTATTTAATTTACTCTTTGTACTCGGTTTTCTAGGAGGAATGTTGGGAGTTGGGATTGCTTTGGGGTACGGAGTGGCCTTATTTGACAAGGTTCGGGTGCCTCAGACAGAAGAATTGGTGAATCAGGTCAAGGACATCTCTTCTATTTCAGAGATTACCTATTCGGACGGGACGGTGATTGCTTCCATAGAGAGTGATTTGTTGCGCACTTCTATCTCATCTGAGCAAATTTCGGAAAATCTGAAGAAGGCTATCATTGCGACAGAAGATGAACACTTTAAAGAACATAAGGGTGTAGTACCCAAGGCGGTGATTCGTGCGACCTTGGGGAAATTTGTAGGTTTGGGTTCCTCTAGTGGGGGTTCAACCTTGACCCAGCAACTAATTAAACAGCAGGTTGTTGGGGATGCGCCGACCTTGGCTCGTAAGGCGGCAGAGATTGTGGATGCTCTTGCCTTGGAACGCGCCATGAATAAAGATGAGATTTTAACGACCTATCTCAATGTGGCTCCCTTTGGCCGAAATAATAAGGGACAGAATATTGCAGGGGCTCGGCAAGCAGCTGAGGGAATTTTCGGTGTAGATGCCAGTCAGTTGACTGTTCCTCAAGCAGCATTTTTAGCAGGACTTCCACAGAGTCCCATTACTTACTCTCCTTATGAAAATACTGGGGAGTTGAAGAGTGATGAAGACCTAGAAATTGGCTTAAGACGGGCTAAGGCAGTTCTTTACAGTATGTATCGTACAGGTGCATTAAGCAAAGACGAGTATTCTCAGTACAAGGATTATGACCTTAAACAGGACTTTTTACCATCGGGCACGGTTACAGGAATTTCACGAGACTATTTATACTTTACAACTTTGGCAGAAGCTCAAGAACGTATGTATGACTATCTAGCTCAGAGAGACAATGTCTCCGCTAAGGAGTTGAAAAATGAGGTAACTCAGAAGTTTTATCGAGATTTGGCAGCCAAGGAAATTGAAAATGGTGGTTATAAGATTACTACTACCATAGATCAGAAAATTCATTCTGCCATGCAAAGTGCGGTTGCTGATTATGGCTATCTTTTAGACGATGGAACAGGTCGTGTAGAAGTAGGGAATGTCTTGATGGACAACCAAACAGGTGCTATTCTAGGCTTTGTAGGTGGTCGTAATTATCAAGAAAATCAAAATAATCATGCCTTTGATACCAAACGTTCGCCAGCTTCTACTACCAAGCCCTTGCTGGCCTACGGTATTGCTATTGACCAGGGCTTGATGGGAAGTGAAACGATTCTATCTAACTATCCAACAAACTTTGCTAATGGCAATCCGATTATGTATGCTAATAGCAAGGGAACAGGAATGATGACCTTGGGAGAAGCTCTGAACTATTCATGGAATATCCCTGCTTACTGGACCTATCGTATGCTCCGTGAAAAGGGTGTTGATGTCAAGGGTTATATGGAAAAGATGGGTTACGAGATTCCTGAGTACGGTATTGAGAGCTTGCCAATGGGTGGTGGTATTGAAGTCACAGTTGCCCAGCATACCAATGGCTATCAGACCTTAGCTAATAATGGAGTTTATCATCAGAAGCATGTGATTTCAAAGATTGAAGCAGCAGATGGTAGAGTGGTGTATGAGTATCAGGATAAACCGGTTCAAGTCTATTCAAAAGCTACTGCGACGATTATGCAGGGATTGCTACGAGAAGTTCTATCCTCTCGTGTGACAACAACCTTCAAGTCTAACCTGACTTCTTTAAATCCTACTCTGGCTAATGCAGATTGGATTGGGAAGACTGGTACAACCAACCAAGACGAAAATATGTGGCTCATGCTTTCGACACCTAGATTAACCCTAGGTGGCTGGATTGGGCATGATGATAATCATTCATTGTCACGTAGAGCAGGTTATTCTAATAACTCTAATTACATGGCTCATCTGGTAAATGCGATTCAGCAAGCTTCCCCAAGCATTTGGGGGAACGAGCGCTTTGCTTTAGATCCTAGTGTAGTGAAATCGGAAGTCTTGAAATCAACAGGTCAAAAACCAGGGAAGGTTTCTGTTGAAGGAAAAGAAGTAGAGGTCACAGGTTCGACTGTTACCAGCTATTGGGCTAATAAGTCAGGAGCGCCAGCGACAAGTTATCGCTTTGCTATTGGCGGAAGTGATGCGGATTATCAGAATGCTTGGTCTAGTATTGTGGGGAGTCTACCAACTCCATCCAGCTCCAGCAGTTCAAGTAGTAGTTCTAGCGATAGCAGTAACTCAAGTACTACACGACCTTCTTCTTCAAGGGCGAGACGATAATTCTCTAAATGAAGTGGCCAATCAATGGATTGCCACTTTTTTCCTTTCGTGTTACAATAAGGGTATGAATCAGTATCAGAAAAAGATTGTTAACGGAAAAATTTATTCGCTCCTATCCGGCTTAATATGGGGAATCTGTGGAATTTTAGGAGAGTACTTCTTTACTCATTATCAGGTGTCTTCGGGCTGGATTACCTCTATGCGTTTGACACTGGCAGGGAGTCTTGTACTCATTTGGTCTGCAATACAATTAAAATCGCAAGTGCTAGATATTTGGCGAGACAAGAAAAATTACCTGCCCTTTTTAGCCTATGCTATTTTGGGGATTTTTTCAGTTCAGTATTTTTTCTATCTCTGTGTAGAATACTCAAATGCTACGACAGCAACTATTTTACAGTTTATTAGCCCTGTTTTTATCCTCTTTTACAATCGCTTGGTTTATCAAAAACGAGCGTCAAAAAGCGCTGTTTTCTATGTTTTGGTTGCCATGCTGGGTGTTTGCTTGATGGCGACAAAGGGAGATCTCTCTCAGTTATCCATGACGCCGCTAGCTCTTATAACAGGTTTGCTGAGTGCCATGGGTGTTATGTTTAATGTTATCTTGCCCCAACCTTTTGCTAAGCGTTATGGTTTTGTTCCTACGGTTGGGTGGGGGATGATTTTGGCAGGTTTGTTTAGCAATGTCCTCTCGCCGGTTTATCAGCTTTCCTTTACTCTTGATATTTGGAGTATCTTGATTTGCCTCATTATCGCTTTCTTTGGAACGGCTTTTGCTTTTTTCATTTCCATGAAGGCTGTGTCCTTGGTTTCTCCTTTGGTGGTTGCCGTTATCAGTGCCAGTGAACCTCTCTCTTCTGCTCTCTTGAGTGTTTTGTTCTTAGGATTAGTAGTGGATTGGTCCCTCCTTCTAGCTATAGCCTTGATTATTTTACCCATGATATTTTTGTCTATAGAAGAAGCGAAAGAAAGTAGATAAAAAGTCTTTTCTTAATTCTAAAAGTGTGCTATACTAGAATAGTCAATAAAACACGGGGAGATAGTTGTGAAGAGTGTTTTTAGGTTGTATCGGTAGGGGCTTGCTTTTACCGACAGCACGTTTTATCTCACATCCCTAAAAAATCATACCTAAAAACAGACAAAAAGGTTTCAAATTTGAGGCCTTTTTTGGTAGAATAGGTATCATTATAACGAACCAGGAGGCACCTATGACTGCTACAAAAATGAACGCTCAAGAAATTATCCAATTTATCGCCAATGCTGAAAAGAAAACCAGTGTCAAAGTAACCTTTGAGGGGCAACTCGCAACTGCTGTGCCTAGCTCTGTTGTCAAACTAGGAAATGTCCTATTCGGAGACTGGAAGGACGTGGCTCCGCTTCTTGAAGGTTTGGTAGAAAATCAAGATTATGTTGTCGAGCAAGATGCTCGTAATTCTGCAGTTCCTTTGCTAGATAAGCGTGCTATCAACGCTCGTATCGAGCCAGGTGCTATTATCCGTGACCAGGTGAAAATTGGTGACAATGCTGTTATCATGATGGGAGCTGTTATCAATATCGGTGCTGAAATCGGTGCTGGAACCATGATTGACATGGGTGCCATCCTTGGTGGCCGTGCTATCGTTGGAAAAAATAGCCACGTTGGTGCAGGTGCAGTTTTGGCAGGTGTGATTGAGCCAGTTAGTGCTGAACCAGTCCGTGTCGGAGACAATGTTCTTATCGGGGCTAATGCAGTGGTTATCGAAGGAGTCCAAATCGGTAGTGGTTCAGTTGTCGCAGCAGGAGCTATTGTTACCCAAGATGTCCCAGAAAACGTGGTAGTAGCAGGTGTTCCAGCTCGTATTATCAAAGAAATTGATGCCCAAACTCAACAAAAAACAGCGTTAGAGGATGCGCTTCGTACCTTGTAATTGTAAAAGTAAAAAAGAGGCGGAACCCTTTTTCCAGCCTCTTTCTGCTATATCGGAGGACAGATAGATGTTAGATTTGATTCAGACTAGACGAGATTTACACCAGATTCCAGAGATTGGCTTGGAGGAGTTCAAGACTCAGGCTTATTTGCTGGATGTGATTGAGAAATTGACTACGGGCAAGGATTTTGTTCAAATTCGTACTTGGCGGACAGGGATTTTGGTCTACCTGCAGGGAAGTCAGCCGGAGCGAACCATTGGTTGGCGGACAGATATTGATGGCCTGCCTATCGTCGAACAAACAGGTCTACCTTTTGCTTCTCAACACCAAGGTCGCATGCATGCCTGTGGCCATGATTTTCATATGACCATTGCCTTAGGCTGTCTTGAGCGCGCCCTTGAGGAGCAACCTAAAAATAATCTGCTCTTTCTATTTCAGCCTGCTGAAGAAAATGAAGCTGGTGGTATGCTCATGTATGAGGCTGGTGCTTTTGGAGATTGGTTGCCAGATCAATTTTATGGCCTCCATGTCCGTCCAGATTTGAAAGTCGGCCAGATTGCGACTAATACTCATACACTCTTTGCAGGAACTTGCGAGGTGAAGATCCGTTTCAAAGGTAAAGGTGGCCACGCGGCTTTTCCTCATGAAGCCAATGACGCCTTGGTGGCGGCTAGTTACTTTGTGACCCAAGTGCAGTCAGTTGTTAGCCGCAATGTAAACCCAATCGAGGGAGCAGTGGTGACTTTCGGCGTTTTTCAAGCTGGAACCACCAACAATGTCATCACAGACACAGCTTTTTTACATGGAACTATTCGTGCCTTGACACAGGACATGAGTCTCTTGGTGCAAAAGAGGGTAAAAACAGTTGCAGAAGGGATTGCAGCTGCCTTTGATATGGAAGTCGAAGTGGAACTCAAACAAGGTGGATACCTACCTGTTGAGAACAATCCAGCCTTGGCGCGTGAACTGATGGACTTCTTTGACGAAAAAGACGGAATCGAGTTGATTGATATCGAACCTGCTATGACAGGCGAGGACTTTGGTTATCTCCTTTCAAAGGTTGATGGCGTGATGTTTTGGCTAGGTATCGATAGTCCCTACGCTCTTCATCACCCTCAAATGAGTCCTAAGGAAGAAGTCTTAGCTATTGGGGTGGCTGCGGTGTCTAGTTTCCTGAAAAAGAAGGCAGCAGAATAGAGGGCTTGTCTATGAAATCGGAATTACGCAAGCAAGTCTTGCATGAAATGAAGGCTTTATCTCAAGAACAAAAACAGGCTATAGACCAAGCTTTAACCGAGCGAATTTTACAACACCCCTTTTATCAAGAAGCCAAGGTCATCGCAACCTACCTCTCTTTTTCTCATGAGTTTCAAACGCGGGAACTGATTGAGCAGGCGCTGAAGGACGGCAAGAAGGTTTTAATACCCAAAACTTATCCCAAGGGGCGCATGGACTTTGTAGTCTATGATCCGCAGCAGTTGGTAAAAACTGCCTTTGCCTTACTGGAGCCACAGGGAGATTTGGAAGTGGTGGATGTATCTCAGATTGATTTGATTCATGTTCCTGGCCTGGCTTTTACGACGGATGGATATCGGATTGGATATGGTGGAGGTTATTATGACCGCTATCTGGAACATTTTTCTGGTCATACTTTGAGTACGGTTCATCCTTGTCAAATTCAGGACTTTATACCTGAAAACCATGATATTCCTGTTCAGGAGGTATTAATTGATGAAGGAAATCTTTGATAGACGTTACCCTGTGACGAGTTTCTTCCTCTTAGTGACGGCCTTGGTATTTTTACTAATGTTGGTCACTGCAGGCGGAAACTTTGACAGGGCAGATACATTATTTCGATTTGGAGCCATGTATGGGCCAGCTATTCGCCTCTTTCCCGAGCAGGTTTGGCGTCTCTTGTCTGCCATTTTTGTTCATATTGGGTGGGAACATTTCATTGTTAATATGCTTTCACTTTATTATCTTGGAAGGCAGGTAGAGGAGATTTTCGGCTCTAAGCAGTTCTTTTTTCTCTATCTCTTATCAGGAATGATGGGCAATCTCTTTGTTTTTGTATTTAGTCCTAAATCCTTAGCAGCAGGCGCCTCTACCTCTCTTTATGGGCTATTTGCCGCGATTATTGTTCTTCGCTATGCAACTCGCAATCCTTATATCCAACAGCTAGGGCAATCCTATCTGACACTTTTTGTGGTTAACATTATTGGAAGTGTTCTGATTCCAGGAATCAGCCTAGCAGGCCATATCGGTGGTGCAGTTGGTGGCGCATTTCTAGCAGTTATCTTTCCAGTTAGAGGAGAAAAACGGATGTATAATACCAGCCAGAGATTAGGAGCGGTAGTCTTGTTCGTAGGACTCGCCATTTTGCTTTTCTACAAGGGAATGGGAATGTGACGAAGTTGAAAGAAAATTTGTGTAATGAAAAAAGATAAGGCATTTTTTGAACCTTATCTTTTTATTTTATTTTATTCCTTCTCAGTCAATTCTTTTCCAAGTTGGATGAGGTAATTCTTCAAATCATCTTTGACTTGTGG
>ERZ1023487.120-NODE-120-length-12407-cov-241.920742_pt1 | contig 12407 bp, 9 predicted proteins | sample MGYA00380539_ERZ1023487 | MGnify/ENA primary metagenome ERZ1023487 (study PRJEB33173, sample SAMEA4830356) | metagenome | study: EMG produced TPA metagenomics assembly of the PRJEB25223 data set... | reverse complement strand
GACAGACAGACAGACAGACAGACAGACAGACAGACAGACAGACAGACAGACAGACTGTCAGTCAGACAATGAATATTATATTTTCGTCTGACAACTATTATGCACCTTATTTAGCTGTAAGTATTTTTAGCATTATTAAAAATACACCTAAAAAAATAAATTTTTATATTCTTGATATGAAAATAAATCAGGAAAATAAGACCATAATAAATAATTTAGCAAGCGCATATTCTTGTAAAGTATTTTTCTTGCCAGTTTGTGAGTCAGATTTTCAAAACTTTCCAAAAACAATAGATTATATATCTTTGGCTACTTACGCTAGACTAAATTTAACTAAATACATAAAGAATATAGAAAAAGCTATTTATATTGATGTGGACACATTAACAAACTCTTCACTTCAAGAACTTTGGAATATAGATATAACGAACTATTATTTGGCAGCATGTCGAGATACTTTTATTGATGTAAAAAATGAAGCTTATAAAAAAACAATTGGTTTAGAAGGATATTCTTATTTTAATGCGGGCATATTATTAATTAATTTAAATAAATGGAAAGAAGAAAATATTTTCCAGAAATCAATAAATTGGATGAATAAATACAATAATGTTATGAAATACCAAGATCAAGATATTCTAAATGGTATCTGTAAAGGAAAAGTAAAATTTATTAATAATAGATTTAATTTTACACTAACGGATCGAGGTTTGATTAAAAAGAAAAATTTATTACACGTAAAAATGCCAATAGTTATTTCTCATTATTGTGGTCCAAATAAATTTTGGCACAAAAAATGCAGTCACTTAAATTGTCATATAGGAAATTTACTTTTAAAAGAAATGGATAAAATTATTGATATACCATCATCTTGGTATGATCATTTTGAGAAAATCCCTTTTTTAATTAAAATAAAAAGATTAAGAAAGAGAATAAGAGATAAATTAATATATGGTATCTATTAAAAATCAACTGTTTTAATAATTATCAAGGTTACATCTTACTAAATTATTAGTATCTTCTAACTCTGAATTAGCTCAATAGCTTTTATTGCCTATTTTTTAACTAATCTTTTAAAGATTTTTATTTTTTAGAGTAAAAAACTTGACTAAACCAGAGTAAATCTTTATAGTTTGCGAACCTTTTACGGTGAGATGTCCGAGTGGTTGAAGGAGCACGCCTGGAAAGCGTGTATGTGGGAAACTGCATCAAGGGTTCAAATCCCTTTCTCACCGCCATTAATCCCGTCAAATAATATCTATCTCGTTAAAAAATATAAATTTAATCTGTATCTTTCATTAGTCTCTATTTTTATTAAAAGCAATTTAAGAAAAAATTAATCAAACGCTTAGGAAATTCATACGTATTTGCCGATCGGTTTTCTGGATTTTTTGGTGTGTTTTATAAAATAAAATTTCGCTCTGTAGGGCATTGTTTAAGTTTATGAAGTTATTGAAGATAAAGTTGTCGTTTATGTTCTTGTAGTGGATAAGCGTGAATGTACTGAAGTTTACATCGCCGTGCACGATAGGTTAAATTAATCTATATTTAATAAAATATTATTAATATTTTATTAAAGATCATCAATTTTTAGTGATTTAATTGTTTCATCTAAAATTAATCTGACAGACATATCATTTTACAATAAGACTGCCAGATTAGATTTTATCTACAGTATTTAGTTTTCAAAAGAATCTTTTAAACGTTCATCAGCTCGGCGAGATTCACTTTTATGTTGAAGTTTATTAAGCTGACGTTCTAATTTTTCTTCCACTTCATTAATTGCTTTATACATATCATCTGAAGTTGCACTGGCTAATAAATTGCCTAAGGGTGTGCCAATAGAGGCTTCGACACTAAATCCATTAGGTACTTTGTTTAAAACAAAATGTGGGCTAATTAACTGCGTTTGCCACTTACCTAACTTCGCAAGTCTTTCCTCCAAGTGTTCACGAATTGCAGGAGTGATGTCCATTTGTTTACTGGTAATATTAAGTGTCATAGCATTTACCTCTTTGTTGCGTGATTTAAATTCTAGTTAATAACAAAATAGTGTTCTTATTTTAGATTTTCAAGTGTTTTAAAGATAAATATCAGAGTAATTTTCAAAAGGATGATCTATGTCTCATTTTTAAACATTTATTATTTTAGAGAAATTATTATATGACGCCCCCTATTGAATTAAAGTACTTTATAAATCCTGTAATTGTTTGTTATACGCGGTAGTGAGTGTTAAAACAATGCGATTTAAACGTTCCGAAGTATAATATTGTTTATCTGATACATTTGGTGTAAAAATAATACCATCTCGGCGCATATGTAAAATAGATACGGTAAGCGCACTTACATCAGCTGTCATAACTTGTTCTATTTGATATTTTATTTCTATAGATTTATCGCCAATTCGTTCTGTTTTTGCCCAATCAGTTGTTAAAATCGAACCATCTGTTGTTGATGAAATACCCTCATCTTTCAACAAACGCTTAACTTGCTGAAGATTATATAGTTTTGCCTGTTGTTTTGGATAGACAATCAACGAACGTTCGCCATCAAATTTTGTTATTGAATTTTGAATAATAGCGAGAGGGATTAATGGCGGGCGAATATCAATATTTTCCCCTTTTTTCACTTCAATATTAGGTAATGAATAGGCATCATCAGCTTTTGGTAACTGCACCCCTCCAGTAGCCAAAGGGGAAAAATGGGGAATGCTCGTCTCAGATTTTTGAAATGAATCGTTGGTTGCTTTTAAGGTTTCAGGATTAGACGAACAACCAGCTAGAATAATAGCCGTTACTAAATTCAATATTATTTTTTTCATATATTAACCTTAACTAAATTGAAAATTTGATAAATTCTGACCGCACTTTTTGATCATTTTACTGATCTATAATACCTAAAAGTGAGGGGTAATTACTTACCCCTTTATTTTTATAACAATCCTGCGATTTTTAGCGCATCTTCTACTTTTGGTTGAATTTCTTCACTAAGTGTTGTAAGTGGCAAGCGTAAATGTGGCGATTTAATTAAGCCTAAGCGATAAGCTGCCCACTTCACTGGAATTGGATTAGATTCAATGAATAGGTCGTGATGTAAACGCATTAAACGAGCATTAATTTCTTCCGCTTTATCAAAATCTCCCGCAAGTGCATAACGGCACATATCAGCCATATCTTTTGCTGCAATGTTATTTGTTACTGATATTACTCCTTCAGCACCTAATTTTATTGCTTCTAAGCCTGTTGCATCATCGCCACTTAAAACAATAAAATTCTTACCTGCAAGCTGCTTAATTTTAACTATTCGGCTAACATCTCTCGTTGCTTCCTTAATGCCTACAATATTTTCAATTTCAGCTAAACGAGCAACTGTTTCTGGTTTCATATCACTGCCTGTGCGACTAGGAACGTTATAAAGAATCTGTGGTAAATCAGTACATTCCGCAATGGCTTTAAAATGTTGATACATTCCCTCTTGGGTTGGTTTATTATAATAAGGCACAACAGATAAACATCCTGCTACACCACTGTCTCGTAATAATTTGGTCATTGTAATTGCTTCACTCGTCGCATTTGCACCCGCTCCCGCAATAATAGGAATACGTCCTTTGGCAAATTCAACAGTCTTTTCAATGACTTTTACGTTTTCTTCAATACTTAGCGTGGCGGATTCTCCCGTTGTACCCACAGAAACAAGCGCATTAGAACCAGCTTCAATGTGGTGTTCTACTAATTTTTCTAAACAGGAAAAATCGACTTCGCCATAATGATTCATTGGCGTAACAAGGGCAACTATGCTACCCGAAAATAAAGAATTTTGCGCTGACATATAACCTCCGTCGGTTTTTAATTTTATTATTTGGTTTCACTTGTTATAGTCGCTAAAATAACTTTAATTTGCAAATTTTTTTTCATTAAAGGAGTTTTTTATGAATCCATTATCTGTTGGTAATCAAGCACCTGCTTTTACCTTATTAAATCAACAAGAAAAATTTGTTTCTTTAAGTGATTTTCGTGGTAAAAAAGTTTTAATTTATTTTTATCCAAAGGCTCTCACTCCAGGCTGTACCACACAAGCCTGCGGATTGCGCGACAGTAAATCCGAATTAGATGCACTAGGTTTAGTTGTACTTGGTATTAGTCCTGATGCCCCGAAAAAATTAGCTCAATTTATTGAGAAAAAAGAACTTAATTTCACATTGCTTTCTGATCCTGATCATCAAGTTGCGGAGCAATTTGGCGTATGGGGCGAAAAAAAATTTATGGGGAGAACTTACGACGGTATTCATCGAATTAGTTTTTTAATCAATGAAAGCGGAACTATTATGCAAGTATTTGATAAATTTAAGATAAAAGACCATCATCAAATGATCATTGATTATCTTCGTTCCCTATAATATTTCAAAAAATAACCGCACTTTTCCACATAAAGTGCGGTAAAAAATTCAGAAATTTTTAAATTCAAGGTTTACGCATTATTCAGCCTTTGTTAGAATTCCCCGAGTGATTGAAATTCATTCTCAATTATATTCTCAAAAAAATTTCTCAAATAACAAGGAAAAAAAATGGTACAACTTTTTGATTTTTTACAACAGTACAGTGATTATTTTATCATCGGTTTATTATTACTGATGAGCATTATTATGCTTGCGATGGTAATTGAACGTTATCTTTTTTTAAGAAAGGTCAGCGTGGCACATTATTCTACTATTCATGCATTAGATATTGATTTAAACCGTAATATGACAGTGATTTCTACCATCGGTGCAAATGCGCCTTATGTTGGATTACTTGGTACAGTTATCGGGATTTTATTAACTTTCTATCAAATCGGTCACGGCGGTGGCGACATTGATCCAAGTGTAATTATGCTGCACTTATCTTTAGCATTAAAAGCAACTGCATTAGGTATTCTAGTGGCTATTCCCTCTATGGTGTTTTATAACGGTTTGGGGCGTAAAGTTGAAGTTAATCGTTTAAAATGGAAAGTATTAAGCGAACAAAAAGATAAGGAATAATTCGTGAAAAAATTCGATGAAATCAACATTATCCCTTTCATTGATATTATGTTGGTGCTACTTACTGTGGTGCTTATTACTGCATCTTTTATCTCTCAAGGTAAAATTCAAGTAAATGTACCAAAAGCTAGTACAGCGGTCGCATTTAAATCTGACGAGCTAGCTAAATTATTGACAGTGACAGCGGATAAACAACTCTATTTTAATGATAAACCTATTTCTCAAGAAGCTCTAGAGGCAGAAATTGCTCAATGGAATAAAGATCAGAAAGTAACTTTAAAAATTGATGCCGAAGCCTCTTTCCAAGATTTTGTGACGATTACAGATATGCTTTCTAAAAATGAAATCAAAAATGTGGCAATTGTTTCTATGAAAGATAAGGGAAAAAGTGCGGGTAAAAATTCTCAAGAATCTACTCCTTCTCAATCTGTACCAACTACGCCGTAAGGAATAATTATGCAGCAAACAAAACGTTCGCTATTGGGTTTGCTTATTTCTTTGATCGCACACGGTATTGTTATAGGATTTATCTTATGGAATTGGAATGAGCCAAGTGATAGCGCAAATAGTGCACAAGGCGATATATCTACAAGTATTTCTATGGAGCTATTACAGGGCATGGTGTTGGAAGAACCTGCTCCTGAGCCAGAAGATGTACAAAAAGAGCCAGAGCCAGAAAATGTACAAAAAGAGCCAGAACCAGAAAAACAAGAAATTGTAGAAGATCCAACAATAAAACCTGAACCGAAAAAAATCAAAGAACCAGAAAAGGAAAAGCCAAAGCCAAAAGAAAAGCCGAAGAATAAACCTAAAAAAGAGGTTAAACCACAAAAGAAACCAATCAATAAAGAGCTACCAAAAGGCGATGAAAATATTGATTCAAATGCCAACGTAAATGATAAAGCAAGTACAACAAGCGCTGCTAATAGCAATGCACAGGTAGCAGGAAGTGGAACGGATACGAGTGAAATAGCGGCTTACCGTTCTGCAATCCGCCGTGAAATTGAAAGCCATAAACGTTATCCAACTCGAGCGAAGATAATGCGCAAACAAGGAAAAGTGAGTGTATCTTTTAATGTAGGAGCTGATGGTTCATTAAGTGGTGCTAAGGTTACAAAATCCTCAGGCGATGAAAGTTTAGATAAGGCGGCATTAGACGCTATTAACGTATCTCGCTCTGTTGGAACAAGACCCGCAGGATTTCCTTCGAGTTTAAGTGTGCAAATTAGTTTTACTCTTCAATAAAATGTGATATGGAAGATAAATGGTAGCAATTAATCTTCCCTAAAACTAAAGCTATAAAATTAAGGACTAAATCTATAATCATAGGTTTAGTCCTTTTAATTAGTAAAATAAAAAGAGAAGCTCTCTTTTATCCAGCTTCTCTCTGATTTTTATCATTTACTTTTCAATCTATGTAATTTAGAACGGAATATCGTCATCAAATCCATCCATTGGTGGTTCAGCCTGTGGTGCAGCTTGTTGTGGAGCTGGGCGAGATGATTGATAACTATTACCATTGTTAGTTTGACGAGCTTGGTAAGAAGGTTGTGGCGCACCGCCCATATCATTACCATAACCACCTGCGTTTTGATTACGTCCACCAAGCATTTGCATTACATCGCCTTGAATTTCTGTGGTGTAACGATCTTGACCGTTTTGATCTTGCCATTTACGCGTTTTTAAACGACCCTCCACATACACTTGAGAGCCTTTGCGTAAATATTCGCCGCAAATCTCTGCTTGACGACGATAGAATACAATGCGGTGCCATTCTGTTACTTCACGGCGTTCGCCAGTATTACGGTCGTTCCAGCTTTCACTGGTTGCTACGCTGATATTTGCAACGGCATCGCCGTTTGGCATAGTACGAATTTCAGGATCATTACCTAAATGACCTACAATGATGACTTTATTAATTCCAGCCATAAAAAAACCTCATTTTTTATCTAAAAAAGTGCGGTTATTTTGCCTGAAATTTTTTAAAAGATCTATATATTTTAACTGGATATTTGCACAGATATTAAAATATGCGATAATGATCGCAAAATTTACATTTATTTCATACTTTTGAGTTATTTTATGGAAAATATCGATATTCGCGGGGCTAGAACCCATAACCTGAAAAATATTAATTTAACTATTCCACGCAATAAACTTGTGGTGATTACTGGGCTTTCAGGTTCGGGAAAATCCTCTTTAGCCTTTGATACACTTTATGCGGAAGGGCAACGCCGCTATGTTGAATCTCTTTCGGCGTATGCACGTCAATTTTTGTCTTTAATGGAAAAGCCTGATGTGGATTCTATTGAGGGACTTTCCCCTGCAATTTCCATTGAACAAAAATCTACCTCACACAATCCACGTTCTACGGTGGGAACAATTACGGAAATTTACGATTATTTACGTTTATTGTTTGCACGAGTAGGGGAGCCACGTTGTCCCGATCATAATGTTCCATTAACGGCACAAACAATTAGTCAAATGGTGGATAAAGTATTAAGTTTGCCAGAAGACAGTAAGATGATGTTACTTGCGCCAGTTGTCAAAAATCGAAAAGGCGAACATCTCAAGATTTTAGAAAATATTGCTGCGCAAGGTTATATTCGTGCGCGTATTGATGGCGAGATTTGCGATTTATCTGATCCGCCAAAATTAGCTTTACAGAAAAAACATACTATTGAAGTAGTGGTTGATCGTTTTAAAGTGCGGTCAGATTTAGCAACACGTTTAGCCGAATCTTTTGAAACCGCATTAGAGCTTTCAGGTGGCACTGCAATTGTGGCAGAAATGGATAATCCGAAAACGGAAGAATTAATTTTTTCAGCAAATTTTGCTTGTCCGCATTGTGGTTATTCTGTGCCAGAATTAGAGCCTCGTTTATTTTCCTTTAACAATCCTGCTGGTGCTTGCCCAACTTGTGATGGCTTGGGTGTGCAGCAATATTTTGATGAAGATCGTGTGGTACAAAATCCAACTATTTCTCTTGCTGGTGGTGCGGTAAAAGGTTGGGATCGTCGTAATTTCTATTATTATCAAATGCTTACATCATTGGCGAAACATTATCATTTTGATGTTGAAGCCCCTTATGAATCTTTGCCAAAGAAAATTCAACATATCATTATGCAGGGTTCAGGCAAAGAGGAAATTGAATTCCAATATATGAATGATCGTGGCGATGTGGTTATTCGCAAGCACCCTTTTGAAGGGATTTTGAATAATATGGCTCGCCGATATAAAGAAACGGAATCAATGTCGGTGCGTGAAGAATTAGCGAAAAATATTAGCAATCGACCTTGTATAGATTGTGGCGGTTCTCGTTTGCGACCCGAAGCGCGTAATGTGTATATTGGAAAAACCAATTTGCCGATAATTGCGGAAAAAAGCATTGGCGAAACCCTCGAATTTTTTACCGCACTTTCTCTCACTGGTCAAAAAGCACAAATTGCGGAAAAAATTCTTAAAGAAATCTGCGAGCGTTTGCAGTTTTTAGTCAATGTTGGTTTGAATTATCTTTCTCTTTCTCGTTCTGCTGAAACTCTTTCAGGTGGGGAGGCGCAACGTATTCGCCTTGCGAGTCAAATTGGTGCGGGACTTGTTGGCGTAATGTATGTATTAGATGAACCCTCTATTGGCTTGCACCAACGTGATAATGAACGCTTACTTAATACGTTAATTCATTTGCGTAATCTTGGTAATACGGTAATTGTCGTGGAACACGATGAAGACGCGATTCGTGCAGCTGACCATATTATTGATATTGGGCCTGGTGCTGGCGTGCATGGCGGACAAGTTATTGCGCAAGGAAATGCCGATGAAATTATGCTCAATCCAAATTCCATCACGGGAAAATTTTTATCGGGCGCAGATAAAATCGAAATCCCGAAAAAACGCACCGCACTTGATAAGAAAAAATGGCTCAAACTTAAAGGCGCATCAGGTAATAACTTAAAAAATGTGAATTTAGATATTCCCGTTGGTTTGTTTACTTGCGTAACTGGTGTGTCTGGTTCAGGAAAATCCACACTTATTAATGACACCTTATTTCCACTTGCGCAAAATGCGTTAAATAGAGCGGAAAAGACGGATTACGCACCTTATCAATCTATCGAGGGATTAGAACATTTCGATAAAGTTATTGATATTAACCAAAGCCCGATTGGACGCACGCCACGTTCAAATCCAGCCACTTATACAGGCTTATTTACCCCAATTCGTGAACTTTTTGCAGGTGTGCCAGAGGCACGTGCGCGCGGTTATAATCCAGGGCGTTTTAGCTTTAACGTACGAGGTGGACGCTGTGAAGCCTGTCAGGGCGATGGTGTACTCAAAGTTGAAATGCATTTTTTACCCGATGTTTATGTTCCTTGCGACCAATGTAAAGGCAAACGCTATAATCGCGAAACCTTAGAAATTCGTTACAAAGGCAAAACGATTCATCAAGTTTTAGATATGACGGTGGAAGAAGCGCGCGAGTTTTTTGATGCGATTCCAATGATTGCAAGAAAATTACAAACCTTGATGGATGTGGGATTATCCTATATTCGATTAGGTCAATCTTCCACAACACTTTCAGGCGGCGAAGCACAACGAGTGAAACTAGCAACGGAACTTTCTAAACGTGATACGGGTAAAACTTTGTATATTCTAGATGAACCGACGACTGGTTTGCATTTCGCTGACATTAAGCAATTACTTGAAGTATTGCATCGATTACGCGATCAAGGAAATACTATAGTCGTCATTGAACACAATCTTGATGTGATTAAAACCGCAGACTGGATTGTCGATCTTGGCCCAGAGGGAGGCAGTGGCGGCGGACAAATTATTGCGACGGGTACACCAGAACAAGTTGCTAAAGTAACAAGTTCCCACACCGCTCGCTTCCTTAAACCGATTTTAGAAAAACCTTAGAAAAAATGACCGCACTTTCAGAGAAAACTCACATAAAGTGCGGTTATTTTATTAGTGATATTGTTTTAATTTTAGTTATCTGTATAAATTACATATAATATTAATCCATCGCAAGATAAGATTACCCACTAAGTATTAAGCAAAAACCTAGAAATTTTGGCTTAATTACTATATAGTTTTACTGCTTTATTTTCTTTTGTGCCTTTTAGTTCGTTTTTTTAGCTGAAATCCCTTAGAAAATCACCGCACTTTTATTGTTCAATAGTCGTTTAACCACGTATTTTTTAATACGAAAAATTACTTAATTAAATAAACATTATGAAAAAAACTGTATTTCGTCTTAATTTTTTAACCGCTTGTGTTTCATTAGGGATAGCATCACAAGCCTGGGCAGGTCACACTTATTTTGGGATTGACTACCAATATTATCGTGATTTTGCTGAGAATAAAGGGAAGTTCACAGTTGGGGCTAAAAATATTGAGGTTTATAACAAAGAAGGGCAATTAGTTGGCACATCAATGACAAAAGCCCCGATGATTGATTTTTCCGTGGTGTCGCGTAACGGCGTGGCGGCATTAGTAGGCGATCAATATATAGTGAGTGTGGCACATAACGGTGGATATAATAGCGTTGATTTTGGAGCAGAAGGTCCAAATCCCGATCAGCATCGTTTTACTTATCAAATTGTAAAAAGAAATAATTATAAGCCAGGCAAAGATAACCCTTATCATGGTGACTATCACATGCCTCGTTTGCACAAATTTGTCACTGACGCTGAACCAGCAAAGATGACAGACAATATGAATGGAAAGAACTACGCTGATTTAAGTAAATATCCTGATCGTGTGCGTATTGGTACAGGTGAACAATGGTGGAGGACTGATGAAGAACAAAAGCAAGGAAGTAAGAGTTCATGGCTTGCTGATGCTTATCTGTGGAGAATAGCAGGTAACACACATTCACAAAGTGGAGCGGGCAACGGCACGGTAAACTTAAGTGGAGATATCACAAAACCAAATAACTATGGACCTCTTCCTACGGGTGTTTCGTTTGGAGATAGTGGTTCTCCAATGTTTATTTATGATGCAATAAAACAAAAATGGCTTATTAATGGCGTATTGCAAACTGGTAACCCTTTCTCGGGAGCTGGAAATGGATTCCAATTAATTAGAAAAAATTGGTTTTATGATAATGTCTTTGTAGAAGATTTGCCTATAACATTTTTAGAGCCAAGAAGTAACGGTCATTATTCATTTACTTCAAATAATAATGGAACTGGTACGGTTACTCAAACGAATGAAAAAGTGAGTATGCCTCAATTTAAAGTTAGAACGGTTCAGTTATTTAATGAAGCATTAAAAGCAGAAGATAAAGAACCTGTTTATGCTGCAGGTGGTGTAAATGCTTATAAACCAAGACTAAATAATGGTAAAAGTATTTACTTTGGCGATCGAGGAACAGGAACTTTAACAATTGAAAATAATATAAATCAAGGTGCGGGCGGTTTGTATTTTGAGGGTAACTTTACGGTATCTTCAGAAAATAATGCAACTTGGCAAGGTGCTGGAGTGCATGTAGGTGAAGACAGTACTGTTACTTGGAAAGTAAATGGTGTTGAAAATGATCGCCTTTCTAAAATCGGTAAAGGAACATTACACGTTAAAGCCAAAGGGGAAAATAAAGGTTCGATCAGCGTGGGAGATGGTAAAGTCATCTTGGAGCAACAGGCGGACGATCAGGGCAAAAAACAAGCCTTTAGTGAAATAGGCTTAGTTAGTGGCAGAGGGACTGTTCAATTAAACGATGACAAGCAATTTGATACCGATAAATTTTATTTCGGCTTTCGTGGTGGTCGCTTAGATCTTAACGGGCATTCATTAACCTTTAAGCGTATCCAAAATACGGACGAGGGGGCGATGATTGTGAACCATAATACCACTCAAGTGGCTAATGTTACTATTACTGGGAACGAAAGCATTACTACTCCAACTAATAAAAAGAATATTAATAAACTTGATTACAGCAAAGAAATTGCCTACAACGGTTGGTTTGGCGAAACAGATGAAAATAAACACAATGGACGACTTAACCTTATTTATAAACCAACCACAGAAGATCGTACTTTGCTACTTTCAGGCGGCACAAACTTAAAAGGCGATATTACTCAAGAGGGCGGCACTTTGGTGTTTAGTGGTCGCCCAACGCCACACGCTTACAATCATTTAAATCGCCCAAACGAGCTTGGGCGACCTAAAGGCGAAGTGGTTATTGATGACGATTGGATTAACCGCACATTTAAAGCTGAAAACTTCCAAATTAAAGGCGGAAGTGCGGTGGTTTCTCGCAATGTTTCTTCAATTGAAGGAAATTGGACAATCAGCAATAACGCCAACGCGACATTTGGTGTTGTGCCAAATCAACAAAATACCATTTGCACGCGTTCAGATTGGACAGGATTAACGACTTGTAAAACAG
>ERZ1023487.113-NODE-113-length-12846-cov-164.529826_pt1 | contig 12846 bp, 13 predicted proteins | sample MGYA00380539_ERZ1023487 | MGnify/ENA primary metagenome ERZ1023487 (study PRJEB33173, sample SAMEA4830356) | metagenome | study: EMG produced TPA metagenomics assembly of the PRJEB25223 data set... | reverse complement strand
CGCGATTTTTGATACCTTTCATTTTAAATGCGATACCTGTCGATTAGTTTCGAATTTATCGTGGAATTTTTTGTAATTAATTTATAAAGTGTCGAAATTTGCAAAAGTCGAACACCTAATCGGAGAAAAGATGAATTACCAAGACAACAGCTTAAAATCCTTAAAACTCGGTCAAAAAACGGAATACGCCTCTCAATATGACCGCACTTTATTACAGCCTGTGCCACGTGCGTTAAATCGTGATGGATTGGGCATTACTCAAAACCAACCATTTACTATCGGCGCCGATATTTGGACGGCTTATGAAATCTCGTGGCTCAACGAAAAAGGCTTACCGCAAGTGGCTATCGCAGACATTTATCTGGATTATCAAAGCCAAAATTTGATTGAATCAAAAAGTTTTAAACTTTATTTAAATAGCTTTAACCAAAGCAAATTTGCCGACTTCAACGCCGTTCAACAAACTATGCAACGCGATTTAAGCGAATGTGCGCAAGGCGATGTAAAAGTGCGGTTAAATCCAGTGGCGGTTTATGATGCTCAAAAAATTGATCATTTACAAGGCGATTGCATTGATGAACAAGATATTGAAATTACTAGCTACGAATTTAACGCTGATTGGCTGAAAGATTGCGTATCGGATGAAATTGTCGAAGAAAAATTAGTCAGCCATTTATTGAAATCTAACTGCCTCATCACCAATCAGCCAGACTGGGGCACCTTGCATATTCACTATGTTGGTAAAAAAATCGATCACGAAAAATTATTGCGTTACGTTGTATCGTTCCGTCAGCATAATGAATTCCACGAACAATGTGTCGAACGTATTTTTTGCGATTTAATGCACTACGCAAAACCAGAAAAACTCACCGTTTACGCACGCTATACCCGTCGTGGCGGATTAGACATTAATCCATTCCGCTCTAATTTTGAGAATTTACCTGAAAATTTAAGACTGGCGAGACAGTAAAAAACTGCGGTGAAATTTCACCGCACTTTTCTCTACCCTTGTTTCAAATCATTTGCCTGTTGCAATAGCTGACGGCTTTATTTTAACTTGTTATTTGAAGAATTAGTTATATTTAGTCATAAATATCTGCACATTAATCAATATATACTGAGGACTTATATTTATCTAGAATGGAATATCCTCATCAAAGGTACCTTCTTTACGTAGATTCTCAATTAACTGTCGATCAATATCACTAATTTTTATATGTTGGTGATACTCTTCCTCACTATGACATAAACGACATAAAGCCCTAAAATTCTCAGGTCTATTATCTCGTTTAACACCATTTTTATGATGAACTTCAAGTAAATATTTATAACGAGATAAATTTACTCCGCAATTTTCACAACAATAACTAACTGATAAACGGTATCGATGAGAAATCTCAGCCCAATTTTCTGCATAACCAACTTCATTCTGCCCAACATCTTCAGGCTCATTACGGAAAAAAGTTTCGTAATAAGTGAAAAACTCCTCTAATGAGAATTGATCGAATATTCTCGTCCGATTACGGTTATAATTCTGATAATTTAATTTGTTTAAACAGTTCTTGCATACTGAAAGGGGAACTTCACTCTCTTGCCCAGTAATGCCAAAAATACGGAAAACGCCCGTACGATTTCTTGTAGCATGATAACGCTTAAATCGCCCAATGCTACGCATATTTTCTAAGGTTGCACAATCAGTCAAATGGTATTTATTCCCAGAAACCTTAGGATTTAAGATGACTTCATTATATTTAAAACTATGATCAGGGATAAATAAGACAATATGCTTACCTTGATAGGTAAAGACTCCACTTTGAGGATCGATCTCAATATCTTCTAGGGGAACTTCTAGCCCCTTTGTGGTTTCTAATTCTCCGACCTCAATTTCAATTAGCTTAGAATTAAAATCTACCGAAAAATCAACCCACTCTTTTACTCCCATTTTCCTCACATTTGCAAAAAGCTGACGAAAATCAACCGCTAGTTTCATTTTAACTCCGATAATTTCTGTAATTGCTCTTCTGCATTGGTCATAATTCGGAATGTTACACGCTTAGAAGCATCTTTATCTTCTTTTCCCTCTACATTTCTTACTGCTTTTGAAGAAGATAATCCTACTGCTGAAATATGCGATTTGATCCACGGACGAAACTTTTCTACAGAAGGAAGCTGATAAACGTACGTTAATACTGCTCGAGTTCTATCTTGCGATAATCGCATATTTTCAAAATAAGCTGTATCTTCATCGCTATTCCAATTCCATTCGCTACTGGTATGCCCTTCTATTCTGACCTCATTAATAGAATCTTTATAATCGTCAATCACTTTAATGTAGCGTGGAAAAAATTCATCTAGTGTCGTTTTAAAGCGTTCTTGAAGCGTAGCATCTCCTGTTTTAAATAACACCTCAGGATCAGTAAAAATAAAGGTAAGTGTATCTTTGTCAATTTTGGCTTTCCAGTTATCTAGTTGTGGGTCAAATTCTGCTTTTAATGCTTGATAAATTTGAGTTTGCGTATCGTGATAATGTTCTGCAACTTTTTTGGTATTTAAAACAAAACTCACTGCAATGAATAGAAACAATACCATCAAACCTGACATTAAATCGGACACAGGTAACCACTGAGAGTCGTCATCGCTATTTTGCTTTCTTAATAACGCATCAAGATTTAATTTCATTAGCCTCTACCTTTCGTTGTAATTCTCTGCATTGCTTCGACTAATTTCGTGTAGTCACTAGTAAATTGATGACTAATAGAAGCTAAGGCACGCCCCATATCTGTCATTACGCGTTGTAACTCTTCTTCTAAAGCTTTATCTAAGGCTTGAATTTGTTTATTAATACTTTCACCTGTACGCTTCAACGCATTTTGACTTTCCTCTTCTAAACGGTTCATCACGTTACGGCTATCATCCATTTGGGATTTCATTAACTCTTGAGCTTGCTGTACAAATTGACGCTGTAATTGTTCCGCTTGTTGTTCAAATTTTTGTTGCCACTGCGATACAAAATCGGTAATTTGTTCGTGAATCGTTTGTTGAGCTTTATTTAATACTTGTTGAGATTCCAGCATATTTTTTGAGGTAGATTCAAGCGTAGACGCAGAATTAACCAATGCTTGGTTATTTTGGTTTAAGCTTTCAGTAAGATCTTGTGAAGAAGCTAGCATCATAGAAGCAAAAGTCTCACCTGTTTCTGCGAAATGGGTAGCAAGATTTTCGGCAACTTGAGTACTATGTGATGCAAACGAGGTTGAAACATCCATAATATCTTGAGCCAATTTTTCTCCACTCTGTTTTAAGCCTTGAATTAAACTTTCATTAGCTTTTTCCGTATTATCTAACATTAAAGTAATCTGTTGCTGAATTTGTGGGATTGCATCAACAGCTTTATCTCTTAAGTCTGCAAATGTTGCTAAGTGAGCTTCTAAATTATCGATTTGTTGCTGATTTACTGCAATCACACTATTTAAATTTTCCATTGAGTTTGGAATTGATTGTGTTGATTGCTCAATATTAGCTACAGATTGTTCTGTTTTTTCAAGTGTTTGGACACCTGTTTGATAAAGTGAAATCATCTCTGAAAGTTGGGCTTTATAATTTTCTTGCCACTCAACTAAGGAATGTACAGCACGATTAAGCTCTTTAAAGTTTTCACCAAATTGAGTAGTAAGGTTATTGTTAAACTCAACAATAACTTGTTTAAGTGCTTCAATTACCGTTTCTGTTGCTGATTTCGACATCATATCTGCAAAGTTTTGTAATTTTTCCCATAGTTGGGTTTCAAATGCTACAAAATGTTCTTTTTGTTCTTCACTTAACTGAGATAATGTAGATAAATATGCCTCAATTTGTGTAACAGGTGTAGTCAAATTTTTATGTTGGTCGGATAAATCACTTCTAAGTAGTTTAACTTGTCCTAAAATACTACCTTCATTTTCATCTCCAAGACGAGCTACTAAGGATTCTAAATGTTGAGCTACTATCTGATTTTGATCATTTTGTAATTTAAGTAAATCTGTTTGTGTATAAAAATTCTTAATAACACTTTCAGCGTCAATAGTTTGCTCTTCTTCCGCTATTTCTTTTTTAACACCTAAAGTATAAATAATCTTTAAGATAATAGAAAAACAAACACCTACCACACTCGTTAGAAAGGCTGTTTTCATACCACCTAATAAGGTACTAATGCTAGTGTCAATATGTTCAATATCAAAATTTAGCAGACCTGACACAATTCCAGTAAACGTGCCCAAAATACCAAGAGAAGTTAACAATGTAGGAGCATAATCAGCAAAAACAGTACGCCTTTTTGCTTTATTAGAGCGAGAGGTAATAAATGCAAGAAATCCAACTGCTAATACTGCGAGCATCGCAATAAAAAAAGCATCAGTAATTGTGACAGAAGAGATATTTTTAAGAAAAAGTTCAAAAGAAGAAAGCATAAAGAAAGTCCTATAACCTATAAAATAATGATTATTTTAATTATACTACTGTCCTATAAAAAATCGAATATATCCAGACTCTATCCTCTAATATTAGTCAATAATTTAACCAGCCAATCCGAAGATCATCAAAATCAGATAAGGCCTCAAAACTCGTATTTTATCAATTCAATAATCAACCATCTGGTTAGGACTAATGCAGGCGATGTAAAAGTGCGGTTAAATCCAGTGGCAGTTTATAATTCTCAAAAAATTGAGCATTTACAAGGCGATTGCATTGATGAACAAGATATTGAAATTACTAGCTACGAATTTAACGCTGATTGGCTGAAAGATTGCGTATCGGATGAAATTGTCGAAGAAAAATTAGTCAGCCATTTATTGAAATCTAACTGCCTCATCACCAATCAGCCAGACTGGGGCACCTTGCATATTCACTATGTTGGTAAAAAAATCGATCACGAAAAATTATTGCGTTACGTTGTATCGTTCCGTCAGCATAATGAATTCCACGAACAATGTGTCGAACGTATTTTTTGCGATTTAATGCACTACGCAAAACCAGAAAAACTCACCGTTTACGCACGCTATACCCGTCGTGGCGGATTAGACATTAATCCATTCCGCTCTAATTTTGAGAATTTACCTGAAAATTTAAGACTGGCGAGACAGTAAAAAACTGCGGTGAAATTTCACCGCACTTTTCTCTACCCTTGTTTCAAATCATTTGCCTGTTGCAATAGCTGACGGCTTTCTTTTAAGAATTGTTCAGAATAATCGCCGAACCAGTCATGCACCTTGTGGAAAGCATCAATAAAACCTTGACGATCATTATTTTCAAAGAAAGTTAAGGCTTCGTCGTAAGTTTGTTTTAGCGTTTCAATTACCGCTAAATTTTCTGGCTTATCCATAATAATATCTGCGTAAAGCTCTGCATCTTGCGCAAATAAGCGACCGATCATCGCAAGTTCTAAGCGATAAATAGGAGAAGAAAGCGCCAATAAATTAGCAAGATTAACGGGCTGTTTGGAAAGGTGTAAACCATTCGCAAAAGTTGAAAAATGGCGCAAGGCTTGTATATAAGTCATATTGTGATCGTGTTCTGTGGCATTGGTTTGATAAATTTTTGCGCCCCAAATTTGAATTTGCTCAAGTAACCATTCGTAACGTTCAGGAAAACGTCCATCACAACGTACAACCACTTGTTTTGCCATACTTGCAATGTCTGCACCAAACATTGGATGTAAACCTAAAACAGCACCAGTATGGATTTCAAGCATTTTCGCTAGCGGTTCACGCTTAACAGAAGTTAAATCTGCAAGCAACATATTTTCTGTTAAATAAGGTTTTAGTCGCTCAATCGTTTCCAAAGTAATATTGATGGGGACGGAAACGATCACGACATCAGCATTCGCTAAAATACTTTCAGCCACCGCCCAATCTTCGCGATCTAAAATAGAAATTGGATAGCCAGATGCACGTAAATAACGGGCAAATAAACCACCTAATTTACCATAGCCACCCACAATAACAATTTTGTGAATATCAGAATTGATAGTTTTAAAACCAAATTGGTTTTCATTGGCATAGGATTCACGCATAAAACGGCGTAGAACATCTTCAATCAAATCGGCTGAAATGCCTGCTTTTTCAGCTTCTAAACGACGTGCTTGGAGCATTGCTATTTCACGTTCTGGCGCATAAATAGGTAATCCATGTTGATGTTTAACTTTACCGACTTGAGAAACCAACTCAAGACGTTTAGCAAAAAGTTGGATAAGTTCGCGATCAAGCGAATCAATTTCAGAACGTAAATCTTTAAGGGCTTCCATAAAACTCACCTGTAATGTTTATCTTACATATATTGTAAAAAATTAATTACAAGGAGATTACTAGAATTTTACAGGAAAGGCAATGAAGTTATGCGGATTGTGTAATTAATCGTTGTGGGCGAATAATATTCCCGTCGATTAATGCCACGCCTAAGAATAAATTCTCCGCTGAAAATAACCGCACTTGACCGCTTAATTGCTGTTCATTAGCAAATTTCACTCGCTGACCAAAACCAATGGCTTTACTCTGCTCTACATCCAAATGCAAAGCGGGCAATTTACTTACTGCGGTATCGGTTGGAAGTAATAGTCGATCTAATTCGCTTAATGGAAAACTTTCAGCAAGTAGTTCTAGCTCATCAATTGGCATCATTTCTGCTACGGGGTAATCCGCTACGGCTGTGCGGCGTAACATTGTCACATGCGCGCCACAACCTAGCACTTCACCTAAATCATCTACTAAGGTGCGAATATAAGTGCCTTTTGAACAATGTACTTCTAAGGTTAAAAAAGGCGCATGATATTCAATAAAATTGAGTTCAAAAATCGTAATTGGACGCGCCTCACGATCAACCGTAATACCTTGGCGCGCATATTCATAAAGCGGTTTACCGTTATGTTTTAGTGCGGAAAACATGGTCGGCACTTGCAAAATATCGCCACGAAATTGTTCAAGTGCGGTCAAAATTTGCTGAGTTTCAAGATTAACTTCACGAGTTTCCACGACTTGCCCTTCCGCATCGGAAGTATCGGTACGTTCGCCTAATTTTGCCGTAACAAGATAACGCTTATCAGCATCAAGCAAAAATTGTGAAAACTTAGTTGCTTCACCCAAGCAAATCGGCAACATCCCCGTTGCCAATGGATCGAGCGCGCCAGTATGCCCTGCTTTATTCGCTTGAAATAAACGCTTCACCTTTTGCATAATGTCATTTGATGACATGCCTTGTGGTTTATCCAACAAAAACACCCCATCAACATCACGCCAGCGTTTACGAGGTCTAGACATTAGTTGCTTTCCTCAACGTGTTTTTTCTCATCTTCACGCACAACATTTGTCACAAGATTTGACATACGCATCCCTTCCACTAAGGATTGATCGTAAATAAAGCGAATCTCTGGCACGATACGTAAACGCATCGCTTTGCCTAGTAATGAACGAATATAAGGCGATGCTTTTTCTAAGCCTTTCATGCCTTGCTCAATTGCCGTTTCATCGTGATCGAATAAAAAAGTCACAAAGATTTTTGCGTAAGATAAATCACTCGACACTTCCACATCAGAAACCGTCACCATCCCAATACGGGGATCTTTCACTTCGCGTTGTAAAATGACTGCTATTTCTTTTTGTATTTCTTGAGCGACGCGATCGCTACGTTTAAATTCTCTTGCCATAGTTATTCCTTAATTTATAAAAGCACTTCATTCTACTGGAAATCATTGAATTTAGCACGCAAAAATCCCTTTCAACCCGATACTGTTTTTCGATAGAATGACACCTGATAATTTGTTCGAATATTCAAACTTCCGATAAAAATCACTTTACAGAGGGCATAATTTATGCAAGCGAGACGAGACACCAAGATTGTCGATGAAAATCACACATTACAACAAGCATTTTTAAATGAATTAGATGAAAAACTTTGGGCATCTGCCGATAAACTCCGCCAACAACTTGATGCCGCTAACTATAAACATATCGTTCTTGGTCTTATCTTCTTAAAATACATTTCTGATAGTTTCACCCATCAACAAGAAAAAATTCAGGCGGAACTCTCCACACCTGAAAATCCCCTCTATCTTGACCGCACTTTTTTTGATACTGAAGAAGAATATCAAGAAGCCTTAACCGCCGAGCTGGAAAATCGCGACTACTACACCGCCGACAATGTGTTCTGGGTGCCTGTTTCTGCGCGTTGGCAAGCCTTACAAGAAGTCTCTATTCTCAACACTGGGGCAGAATTACCTTGGGGAGGAAAATTCTCAGGCGTGGCAAAACTGATTGACGATGCCTTCGATGCCATTGAAAAAGACAACGAAAAACTCAAAGGCGTACTCCAACGCATCAGCGGCTATGCCGTAAACGAAGACACCCTGCGCGGGCTGATTATCCTCTTCTCTGATACCCATTTTACCCGCCCAACTTACAACGGCGAGCCCGTACATTTAGGCGCAAAAGACATTCTCGGCCATGTTTACGAATACTTCCTCGGCAGATTTGCCCAAGCCGAAGGCAAACGCGGCGGACAATATTTCACGCCGAAATCCATCGTTTCCCTGATTGTCGAAATGCTCGAGCCATACTCTGGTCGCGTGTATGACCCAGCCATGGGCAGCGGCGGCTTTTTCGTGCAAACCGAACGCTTTATCACCGCCCATCAAGGCAACATCAACAACGTTTCCATCTACGGGCAAGAATTCAACCCAACCACATGGAAACTTGCGGCGATGAATATGGCGATTCGTGGCATTGATTACGACTTCGGCAAACACAACGCCGACAGCTTCACCCAGCCGCAACACATCGACAAAAAGATGGATTTCATTATGGCAAACCCGCCATTCAATATCAGCGATTGGTGGAGCGAATCTCTTGCCGATGATCCACGTTGGGCATACGGCACGCCGCCTAAAGGCAACGCCAACTTCGCTTGGCTGCAACACATGATTTACCACCTCTCGCCCAACGGCAAAATGGCATTGCTACTTGCCAACGGCTCTATGAGCAGCCAAACCAACAACGAAGGCGAAATCCGCAAAGCCATCATCAATGCCGACTTGGTGGAATGTATGGTCGCCCTGCCCGGTCAGCTCTTCACCAACACCCAAATCCCTGCCTGTATTTGGTTTTTAAACCGCAACAAAAAACGTAAAGGCGAAGTATTGTTTATCGATGCCCGCCAAATTGGCTATATGAAAGACCGCGTATTGCGCGATTTCACCGCTGATGACATCGCCAAAATTGCCAACGCCCTCCACGCTTGGCAAACATCAGACGGCTACGAAGACCAAGCCGCCTTCTGCAAATCTACGACTTTAGAAGAGATTGCAGACAACGACTTCGTCCTCACACCAGGGCGCTATGTCGGCACCGCAGAACAAGAAGACGACGGCGTACCATTTGCAGAAAAAATGCAAAATCTGACCGCTCTTTTGAAGGAGCAATTTGCGAAAAGTGCGGAATTGGAAGCAGAGATTAAGAAGAATTTAGGGGGATTGGGGTATGAGTAATTGGAAAGAGTATACCTTAGAAGAATTATGTGATTTTCAAAATGGTTTTGCATTCAAAAATTCTGATTATGTAGATTTTTCAGAAAATACAAATGAAGTATTTAGAATGGGGTATATAAATCGTGGAGGTGGATTTAAAGAAGACACAACACCTGTATTTGTGCCCCAAAATTATCCTAAAAATTTAGATAAATTTATTTTAAAACTAAATGATATTACTATTGCCATGACTGATATGAAAAACTCAATGGCATTACTTGGCTATTGTGCAAGAATATCACATAACAATAGATTTGTATTAAATCAAAGAGTTGGAAGAATTAGAGTTGTTAGAAATGATATACTAGATCCAATTTATCTTTATTATTATTTAAACTCATCAAGACAAATTGACTATCTAAGAGCTAATGCAAATAGCGGTGTGCAAGTTAATCTTGGTACAGATACTATAAAAAAATCTATTTTAAAAATACCTAGCATAGAAAAACAAAGAGAAATAGCTAACATTCTAGTTGCTTTAGATCAAAAAATAGAACTCAATACCCAAATCAACCAAACCTTGGAACAAATCGCCCAAGCGCTGTTTAAAAGCTGGTTTGTCGATTTCGATCCCATGCGAGCCAAAGTCCAAGCCCTTTCAGACGGCATGAGTCTTGAACAAGCAGAGCTGGCAGCCATGCAGGCAATCAGCGGAAAAACACCCGAAGAACTGACCGCACTTTCACAAACACAGCCTGACCGCTACGCCGAACTAGCCGAAACCGCCAAAGCGTTTCCGTGTGAGATGGTGGAGGTTGATGGGGTTGAAGTGCCGAAGGGGTGGGAGGTTAAGCGAATTGATGAAATTGCAAATATAATCAAGGGAAAATCTTATAAAAGTAGCGAACTAGAAAAATCAAAAACTGCACTAGTCACTCTAAAGTCTTTTAATCGTGGCGGTGGGTATCGATTAGATGGTTTAAAAGAATACACAGGTAAATATAAACCAGAGCAAGAAGTTTTTGCTGGAGAGCTTATTATTGCCTATACCGATGTAACACAAGCAGCGGACGTAATTGGTAAACCAGCTATGGTAATGTCTGATTCTAACTATCAACACCTGGTTATTTCACTTGATGTTGGCGTTGTAAGACCATTCAATGATGTATACAAGCATTTTCTGTATTGTCTTGCAATGACAGATTCATTCCAGGCTCATACTAAATCATTTTGCACAGGTACAACAGTTTTACATCTTGGAAAAGATGCAGTGCCAAGTTTTGAGTTTATAAATCCAATCAATGAATTATTACACGTATTTTACAAACAAACTTCACCTGTTTTTGAAAAGATTAATCTTCATATTGAAGAAAATAAGAATCTTGAGAAAGCAAGGGACTTGTTATTGCCTAGATTATTAAAAGGAGAAATTTAAAATGGAAGATTTTAAATTTATAGGAAAAGATAAAGTCCCTGTTGTTGGCGAAATCAATACGTTAGATGAATTTAAAAGATTTGTTTTTAGTTATAGTTATAAATTTGATGAAGAAACCCCAGATGAATTCAAACAAATTCCCTTAGCAAGTGATAGTTCAACTAATTATGCGAGTTATTATCGTGGACATAGTAAGGTTGAGTATTGTTTGGAATCTACATTAGAGCGCCATTTAAAGATATTTGGTAAGCAATTGAATATTGAAAAAGATTACCAAAAATTGCAAGAAAAATATCTTGAGCATTGCAAACGTATTCTTATCAATCAAAGTATTGATGGTTATATTTTATTACCAATTAATCTTAAAGATGATGATATTTGGGCATTTGCACAACATTATCAGTTAAAAACACCTTTATTAGATTGGACAAAATCTTTCTTTGTTGCACTTTATTTTGCTTTTGAAAGTCAGGAAGAAAACAAGAAAGAAAACGAATATCGTGTTATCTATGAATTAAATGAATTTTTTAATTTTGGTAAAAAACTCATTGTTGAGCCAGAAATGAAAATTGGAAATCGGATTAATGCACAAAAAGGTGTTTTTACGAAATTATCATCTAGGGAATTTGATGAGATTGCCAAAATGAACACAATTTGGGGCAATGAACATGTTTTTCACAGATTAAGTAAAACGTTAATTTCCAGTAAGTTAAGAAAAGATATTTTAGCTTATCTTGCCTCAATTAATATTGATGCTTCAACAATTTATCCTGATTTATTAGGAAAAATAAAACTTTGTGAAATTGGCATTGATAATGCGATTGCAGAGATTAATTTAGAATATCAGGATTAATCAATAGAAAATACTTTAAAACATAGGAGGAAATTAATGATTGCACTAATAGGCCCTTGGATTATATCTGCCGGTATTTTAGTACTTATTATGGCCATGCTTAGTAACCCTTGGCACCCATTATTCGTGTTTTTATATACATTTATGATTATGTCATTTATCATTTTGCCAATTTATCTTATTTATTTTAATTTTTTTTCAAGTCTTTCATCAAAAGAATGTGAAATTGACATAAAAATAGATGAAATATCAAAAAAAACCGAATCACAAGAAGTAATTGAAAAAAAAGAATCATTAGAAAAACAACAAGCTATTTGGGATGCAGAAATTCAACAACTCACAAATGAAAATAATGAAAGGCAAGAAAATCTTGTCTATATAAATCAAGAAATTGCGATGCTAACATCAAGCATGATTCCTTTTCTACCTAAGAATATCAAGAATAAATAGGAGTATATCAATGGTGGGTACAGTTTTTTGTTATTTTATTGCTATCTCATTTGGGATTGCTATACCTATTATTATAGTCCAAATACCGCTGCGTGAAAAAAAAGCTAGGGTTATAGAATTAGAGCAAAAACTACAACGTCTTGAAAATAAATATAAGGCTGAGCAAGAACTTAAATTAGCGACATTAGAAAAAAAACTTGTTATGGGAAGAATACGTTACGAGCGAACAATGCGTTCCCTGAATTCTATTAAAGATAAGCAAATAAAACTTATCCAAAAATCAGAAAATTATAAAAATAAGCTTGAACAAGATGTTGAACTAAATTATCAACACTAGAAAATAAACCTGTGGAGATGATACTCAACAACATTTCCAGCTTTCATAAAAAAGGAAATGGGATGATTTTAGTAATGCCGATCCTCTTATAAAATCAAGTAAGGAATACCTATGCTCAACGAAAACGACATCGAACAACTCACCCTTCAACGTCTGCAATCCCTAGGTTGGGAATATCGCTACGGTAAAGACTTGCCTGTTCATGAAGGCGAGTTTGCCCGTGGCGATTTGAGCGGCGTAGTCTTTGTTGAGCAACTGCGTGAGGCGGTGCGTAAACTTAATCC
>ERZ1023487.108-NODE-108-length-13422-cov-238.333283_pt1 | contig 13422 bp, 9 predicted proteins | sample MGYA00380539_ERZ1023487 | MGnify/ENA primary metagenome ERZ1023487 (study PRJEB33173, sample SAMEA4830356) | metagenome | study: EMG produced TPA metagenomics assembly of the PRJEB25223 data set... | reverse complement strand
ACGTCTTGTCCTGTTGCCCTGCTTTTGTTAATTAATACTAATGCTTGTTTTTCATGAACGGCTGCACCGCCAATTTGAAAGCCTTTAAGATTGCATTGATCAATCAGCCAGCCTGCTGCTAATTTCACTGAGCTATCTGCCTGTGGAAAGTGCGGTAGATTTTCGTGATGTTTTTTGATTTTTTCAAAATGTTCTAAACTGACAACGGGATTTTTAAAGAAACTCCCTGCATTACCCACTTCATTGGGATCAGGTAATTTGCTTTGACGGATATGACAGACTTCATCAAAAATTTGTTTAGCGGTGACCGTTTTCGGATCGAACTCTACAAGCGAACCATATTTTAGAATAGGCTGCCAATCTTTTTTTAGCTTTAATCCAACCGCTGTAATCACATAACCTTGCTGATAACGATGTTTAAAAATACTCTCACGATAACCAAATTCACATTGTTCTGTGTCGAGTCTAAAGGTTTCGTTCGTATTTAAATTAAGTACCTCCACATAATCACATACATCTTTAAATTCAACGCCATAAGCACCGATATTTTGAATGGGCGCAGAGCCTGCACAACCGGGAATCAGAGCCAGATTTTCTAAGCCATAAATACCATTATTAATAGACCACTCCACCAATTTATGCCAATTTTCCCCGCCATTGACGTGAAGATAGTGAAAATTTGCATCTTGTTCGTGCGTAATCCCCATTAAACGATTAAGGATCACGATGCCATTAAAATCATCTAGAAATAGAACATTACTTCCTTGACCTAAAAAAAGAGTGGGTAAATTTTCTGATTTAGAATGCGCCCACACTTGTTGTAGCTGTTCGATACTATGTGCTTCAATAATTTCACGAGCATTAGACTGAATGTGGAAAGTGTGAAAAGGTTGTAAATTTTGCATTTTGATGTCCTAATATAATGTATGTGGCAAGGTAATTTTGACCTGTGTGCCGCCTTGCTCTCGGCGATGAATATGCAATTGTGCATTAAGCTGACGACAACGTTCCGCCATAATATTCAAGCCGTAATGCCCTTCAGGTTCTTCAAGATTTGGAATGCCAACCCCATCATCTTCAACTAAAATTTCATACTCGCCTTCCGCATTAATTCTTGCGCTAATTTCAATTACGGTGCCTTGAGAATGCTTGATCGCGTTGGTGGTGGCTTCACGTACAATTTGCAGAACGTGAACCAGCTGTTGAGGGTTCAAACTTTGCGATGGTAATTGACAATTCACATTCATTTGCATTGTTGTTTGCGAGCGTAATGAATCAATCACTTGTTTTAGTGCAAGCTGTAAATTCGCTTCTTGTATAGTTAAACGGAAAGTGGCTAAAAGCTCACGTAACTGTGCATAACCACCAGAAAGGGCTTGTTCAAAATTGGCAATAATTGCCAAACTCTTTTCTTTTGATTGTTCGTCTTCTTTCTTCAGGTTATGTTTGAGCAAAGTAAGTTGAATTTGTAAAAATGATAAGACTTGAGCTAAAGAATCGTGCAACTCTCGCGCAATAATTGAGCGTTCTTCCATTAATAAAATCTGTTCTTTCTGACGTAAATTTTTATGGAAATAAAGCGCACGAGCAAGCATTTGCGCTAAATTTTGCATAATTCGGGGATCTGGACAAGGTAATCCTGCTTGCCAAGACAGTATACCTAATTCTTCGTTATCCACAGAAAGGGTTTCGATTTGTAGTTCATTATTAGCATCTTGCTTACCCAATGTAATATCCCAATGTTCAGCCCCCATCACTTCCACTTTAACGAAGTTCAAATGGTTGCTAATAAAAATGTAATTTAAAACTTGATTTAAAATTTTATCGTTAATTGTGTTTGTATTCAGAAGTTGAGCACTTTGATAAAGAGTGCTTAAAGTGCGGTTAGTTTGACGCAACTTTTGCGTTTTTTCGTTTACCGCTTCTTCTAAACGGGAATAAAGCTGTCCCAGTTCTGTGGACATTTGTGTAAATACGCGAGCCAGTGTGCCAAGTTCATTTTGTTTCCTTGTGTCAAGTGGAATATGATTGAATTGACGCATTTGCACTTGCATACTGGCTTTTGTCATTAAATGCAAAGGTTTCACAACTTCTCGGTTTGTGTACCAAATCACATAAGACACCATCAGCAAAATTAACAACATCGCAAAACCTAATACTGAAACGCCTAAAATCCATTTCTGCTCACTAAAACGTTGTAGCTCAAACACAAAATAATCAACATCTGCAACATAGTTAGTAAGCTGCTTACTATAGTTTTTTACATCCTGTTGGCGCGCATATTTTTCCATGTTCGTCCAACGTTGCAAAATGTTTTGATAGGAATGTTTTAATACATTCGGTGTGAAAAATTGATTTTGAACTTCCAATAAAGCAGATGAATGAAGACTTATATGATAACGACGTAAGTTTGTTTCCACGCTTTCTGGTTGGTCTTGCATTTCATAAAGTAAGCGATAACTTTGCATACGCAAAGAACCTGAAATATTAATGGCTTCGGCATCATATTTATTACTGCTCATAATTGCCAAACTTAGAGAACTAATCACACCAGCAACGATAAGAATGATAAATAAATATTTCGCAATACGAGTGGAAACGGAACCTTTAGTATACACAGAAAACTCCAGTGGAAATTTAGAAAAGTGCGGCAAATTTTTTATTTCTTTTTAAATTTAGCCCAAACTTTATCTTCTTGACCACGCCATAAGCGTTGAATGTTATCGTGATGACGATAAATTAATAGGCAACATACCAAGGCAACAGGAAAAGTAAATTCTGGTTTAAACCACCACACATAAAAAGGCACGACTAACGCCGTAAATACTGCACTTAATGAAGAATAGCCACTAATAAGAAAAACAAGGATCCAAGTACCAAACATTGAACCTGCAACAGCCCAAGAAATCGGTGCGATTGCTCCAAAGGCAGTTGCAACACCTTTGCCACCTTTAAATTGAAAGAAAATGGGGAAAATATGCCCTAAACAAGCACCAAGTGCGACCATCCCTAATTCAAATTGGGTTAAACCTAAATAATAACCTGCCCATACAGGAATCATCCCTTTTAACATATCAAAAATAAGCACCGCCAAGGCAGACTTACGATTTCCAATACGTAATACATTCGTCGCACCAGGATTGTGTGAACCATTTTGACGAGGATCAGGCAATCCAGTAAGGCGACAAATTAAAATCGCACTGGAAATAGAGCCTAAAAGATAGGCAAAAAGCATATAAAAAAGGGCGAAAAGGCTCATTTTGTACTCCAGCAAGAAAAACTGTTCGTTATTCTACCCAAAATTGATAGCATACGCCTACAATAATTTTAGAGGAAACCTTATGGATCGTGTTTTTATTGAAGAATTGACTGTTTTTGCACAAATCGGTGTATATGATTGGGAACAGCAAATAAAGCAAAAACTTGTGTTTGATTTGGAAATGGCGTGGGATTGCAAACAAGCGGCAGAAACGGATGATGTTGCATATTGTTTGAATTATGCTGAAGTGAGCCAAGCGATTATTGATTATGTGGAAAGCAAACCTTTCTTGCTGATTGAGCGAGTGGCTTATGAAGTGGCGGATTTGCTTGAGTCACGTTATCAACTTCAAGGATTAAAAATTAAACTGAGTAAACCAAAAGCCGTCGCGCAAGCTCGAAATGTTGGCGTATTGATTGTTCGTGGTTGTTTAAAATAATGTAACGATAGTGGCTATTAATAAATCTGACAGGCATGCAATTTAATTGGTGCCTGTCAGATTGGCTTTACACTTTTACCTTGTGTTCTGAATAGTTATTGTTCAGCTTCTAACTCTCCAACACTCACTTTAGTATTATTACCTTTATCGCCGAATTGTTGTTCTTCGCAACCGTTACCTGCATCACAAACTGCAACAGAAACAAGTTTTTCAACATCTAAGCTACTCACTAACTTTGTATTAATGATTTTTTCGCTTGCGTCCGTAACATTCAATTGCTCAGCAGACAAGTTGCTGGCTCGCACACCGTTAATTTTGTCATAAAGTCTAGCAAAACCACGTTCACTGAGTTTGGTAGAATCGCCGTTAATTTTTGTTTGATTAAAGTTTTTCTCACGAGGAAGTTCAAAGAATGTGAAATTTGAATTTGATTTTACCTCAATTTCTACCCCTTTGGAGCTTAAATAAGCTGTCCCACCGTTTGGTGCTAAGGCAGTGATGTCGGCATTTTCAATGGTTGTTTTGGTATTTGCGTTATCACCAATAGTAAATGCCATATTGGCAATATTCGCATCATTATCAATTGAGCCAGGTGCACCATTAATGATCACTTCTTTCCCAGTTCTTCCTCCAGTGTTAATTGCGGTAATTTTCAAGTCATCTTTACTGTTTTTACCTGCAATTTTTGTATCGCCATCAGTTCTAAAGGTGTAACCCTGATGAGATTTCACAAAAATAGAACTTTTTTCCCCTATTAATTCCCCGATTAAAAACATCGTAGCATAAGGTGCTTTTGCAGATATATCGCTTTTCTCATCGCCCACGATTTTAATATGTGAGTTTACCATTGAGACTTTACCATTCATTCCTAAACGGTTAATTTGAGTTGAAATATCTTGTGAATTATCTTTATCAAAAGTAATATCAATCTTGCTATTATCTAATTTAATTTTTTCTGCCAGTAAATGTACAAATCCATTTTTCAGATTAATCTTACTGTTAGAAATATTAATTTCTGTGTCTTTAATAGCTGCTCGCCCCGTATTTTTGCTGGCAAACATATCAAAACGATGCCAATAGGCTTTATTCATATCTAAATCTAAATTATCGTAATATTTCCAACGGCGTCTGCGTTGATCTAAATCCGATAACAGCGTACGTTTGTCTAAATCTAACACACCGTATTCATATCTTGAATTATTACGGGATACCCCCCCATCAATGTAAAAATTCGTTTGTCCTGTGGCAACGATGTGATCTAAATTAACTTCTTTAAATCCACCTGCTACAACCACATCATCAACCTGATCAAATACTACATTACGCATCTTAACATCAAACTTTTTGCGTTGTGAGCTTTCCGTTCTACACCATCTGCCATCGCAGTCTTTTTTATCGAGACTACGCCCCAATCCCATAGCTCCGTTACCAAGATTTATTTTGCTGTCAGTAATGGTAATATCTGATTTAAAATCTTCCTTATTCTGCAAACTGGTTATAAAAAATAAACGACCTGTTGAATGAATATCCGCATGATTGATATTAATATGACCTTGGTTAGTTAGCTTTAATAGCGAATCTGTGCCTTTAAAGGAATCTATATGAATACGTCCTGAAATATTAACGTCCTTTCCTTTAAGAGTTACTTTTCCATTATTAGCTAGTAATGAACTTAACGCATCTGTTTGTATAAATGAACCCGTACCCGTTTTATCTTTCTCTTTCTCTTTCTCTTTCTCTTTCTCTTTCTCTTTCTCCGCAATACGAATATTTTCAGTGTTTGGCACGTCAATATTAACTTCTGTTTTTAATCTTTTATGCTCATCGTTATAATGCTTTGTATTATTTTCACGTCCAAAGTTACCGTTGATATTAACGCTTTTGCCTTTAAAGTTGATTTCAGGCGAGGTAACTTTTGAGCCAGTTTGAGAAGTGATTTTTATCTTGTTTTTAGGTTCGTTATTTGAGGTAACATCAGCCACAAAACTAACTACCTCCCCTTTAATGTCACTTTTATCATTTAACTTAATTTCATCAGCAGATAACACAACCTTGCCGTTTCTATTACTAACCTGAGTTGCTTCTAACACACCATTATTCATAACCAAGCTATCTAATGCTTCTTTACGCCCTTTCGCACTTAACGTAATCTCTCCTGCTTTAATGCTCCCTTCATTTTTAACAATACCCTGTGCTGCATTATCTTCTAGTGCCACACTTATGCTGCTATCTGGTAAGGTAAATGTGAAATTATAGCCTGAGGATAAATATACTTTGCCATTTGTAGCGTCAATTTTCCCTTTATTGATAACTTCATCGCCATTAAGTACCACGAAATCTTGTGCCGTAATGTTCCCTTCATTGATAACTTGACCTTCTTTTACCACCTGACCTTCTTTTGGCACCTGACCATTTTTTGCTTTACGGGTAAATTGATTGGTATTGCCATTTTCACTGATTCTCTCTAAATCTTTAGTTGTTGCAAATAAACCAGCTACATTAATTTCTGCCTCTTTGGTAATAATAACCCCATTAGGGTTTGCTAAATAAACCTTACCGTTTGCCGTCAATTTCCCTTGAATTTGGCTAGCATTGCCGCCAATTACACGGTTATATGCCACAGAATTTGAGTCAGGCTGTTCAAATTTCACCTCTTTATCTTTGCCGATGTCAAAACTCTTCCAGTCTATTTGAACTTTATCGGACGTTTTAATCGTCATTTTATCTGCAATTGTAGTAACAGTGGCAGTCCCAGAAACAGTTTCGTGATGTTGTGGCAAACCCTCTTGTGGCAAACCCTGTGTAGAGGCATATGTCGCACCAGTGTAAGTGGTCAAAATGATAAGAGAAATTACATTTAATTTATACATAGCATACCTCCTTAGAAAGTTTTAATCATAGAAAGCCAAAATTGGTGTTTATCGGCATTATCAATATTGTTATCAAGCGGCTTGGCGACACTGACATTGATGGCATAGCTGCCAGCATCTGAAAGAGAAAGTCCTGCACCAACGCTTTGTAATTTCACGTTATTTTTCACGCTTTGTGCGAGAGATTGGCTATTTTTATAATATTTTCCCAAACCATAGTCATAGAACAATGAACTAACTAGCACACTTTGGGAAAAGACTGGTAAATAATGTTTGAATTCTGTTTGTATCAAATGCCCTTCATCCACAGAAGCTGCACCAGCTTGATGTCCACGTACTCCAGACAAACCACCAAGCAACATTTTCTGTGAGCTTTCAAGGGTTTTATCGGCAAACTGACCGTTTATACCAATATTGAAAGCAAAAGATTTTGGTAAAATTTGCTCGTGAGACAAGCGGTAGTTATATACCGTAAAATGCGATTGTGGTTGAAAATTCTCTACTGCATTATGTTTTTTTTCACTAGTTTGATTCGCTAAATTACCGAACAAGGTAGATAATGAAAAATAAGTTGTCCCATCTTTAATAAGATTCCAAGAACCGTCAATCCCTGCAGTTAAACTATTTATTTTCCGTTTTTGTTTCGCATAAACCGCTTGTTGTTTATCCGTAAGGTTTTGATGATTAAAGCTCACTTTAGTACTTAAACGAAAATTTGGTGTACGGATTGTTGGGTGCAACAAATAAGCCCCTAAGGTATGGGAATGCCCTTGAGATTGTAATGATTTAAAATTACCACCTAATTTGTAGTCGAGATAGTTAGCCGTTACACCAAAACGCGTAGAATAACCATCAATTAAAGAGGAATAATCTATACGAGCATTTTTTAAATTAGCCTGATTAGAACTCATTAAATCCAGTTTCAATTCATCGCCCCAGCCATTCAAATTACTGACTTTTGTCCCTGCAGCCAAACGGTAACGCCCTGTATATTTGTTGCCTTGGTTATCTACTGAAACATAACTAGAAAAACGTTTTGCATCGTTAATTTTAATCAGTAAATTCGCTTCGCCGACTTTTTTGCCTGCGGAGAGTTGCAAACCAGCATTTACCCCTGGAACATCGTTTATTGTTAAAGCAAATTTTTCTAACTCATCTTTCAAAATAAATTCGGACGTATTCACTGTTGTATTAGAGAGACGGGATACAAATTTATTGCTTAATGCGCTGTGATTTTGCAAGCGTATTTCGCCTACATTACCTTTGAGTAACAAAATTTTTACCGTACCTTGCTCAATTTCCTGCGGTGGTAAAATTGCTTTTGCCACTAAATAATTATTATGACGATAAAATTCGCTGATCTCATTTGCTAAATTACTTAAATCTGACAGCGATACCTCTTTTCCTACATAATTTTTTAAAATATGTGCAAGCTCGTCTGTGACGACTTCTTGATTGTTTCGATCTAAAATCTGTACTTGCGTAAGTGGAAATTTCAGTCCTTGTTTATACTGTGCAGTATAAGGCGAATTTGCCGTTTGATTAAATAATTCGCCACTAGGTTTGGCTTCTGATTGAATTTGACGTTGTTCTAGTTCACGGTTCAATGATCCAGTATCTGGCCGATCTAATGCCATCACTGATTTACTCAAAACAAAGCCTAAACTGACCGCACTTGCAATAACAGAATAACGAGGTCTCATTTTCATTCCTTATGTCCTATTAATTGATAAAATTACAAAAATTGAGGGAAAACAGCTTTAGGGCGTTTTTCCAAAGTAAATTTAGAAGCTATAAACCGCACTAATTTTCGCATTACGACCAGTGCCTTCCATTAAACTAAACGCTGGTTGATATTTTCTATCAAACAAGTTTTCCAGTGCAAAATCTAAACGCAGGTTTTTCCATTCGCCTTTTAATGGTGCATAGGTAGCACGAAGATCGGTCAGTATATAACTTGGGTAGGTAACACTATGATCTTTAGGCACTCGGCGTTGAGCAGCGTAATGGGTTACTGTCGCTCCCACCGTGAATTTGTCTTTTACTAAAGCATAATTTACCCCTACGCCGATTTTGCTTGCGGCAATGTTTGATAAAGCTTCGCCACTATCTTTATCTTTACCTTTGGTGCTGCCATAGTTAGTAAACAGTGTTAAACGTTCTGTTTGGTATTGAGCTTGCAACTCAATACCGCTTAAACGGGCATTAGTTATGTTTTGATACTGGGAATTTTTTGGCAACAATGCTCCATTTGGATTTGCACCTGCACTTGCACTTGCATTTGTCTTTGCATCATTAAATATTTTTAAGTTAATAAAATCTTTCACATCATTACGGAAATAAGTCGCTTCAATTTTGAATTTATCGCCTTGTTTAAACAGACTATCAAAATGTAGATTTGCGGTAATTTCTTTATTTTTCGCTGTTTCAGGGCGTAAATTTGGATTTGCTACAAATCTATTGATGTGATCTAGCCCTAGAGTATTTGCCCCAAAGTGAGCACCACTCACAAATCGCTCTTGCATAGATGGTGCTCGGAAAGCTTCATTATATTTGGCAGTAAAATCTAACCAATTGGTCACTATCCAAGTTAATTTTGTGGCAGGAGATAAATGATTATCCTTGTATTTTACAGTTTTACTTGAGGTATCGTAGTGGTCATAACGTACACTTGGCGAAAGGAGCAATTTTTCCCCAAATAGCGGAATATGGGCGATTAAATAAACGCCTGTAGTGTTTGAATTCGCATTATAGGGTTCCGCTCGAAACTTCGCATCTTTATCGTTTTTGCCTCGTTCGGTACGGATTTTATCTCGCATATAATCCACCCCATAAACAAAGGAAATGTGAGATAATTCGGAAGAATTACGTAAATTTATACCTCGGGTAGTCAATTTAGTCTGATCTTTCACACCACTGACTTTACGCTGTTCTTTCTCAATAGTTTTATTGTTATACAGTGCGATATGCGTATTTAGATAAGGATTATCTGGCGTTAAATAATAGTTAAATACCGTGCTTTGATCAGGAATTTGTTGATCAGTTAAATAACTGACACTACCAAAACGTGTTTTCACTTTAGAGTAAAACTCTGATGTTTTTGAGTCTGATGGTTGTGCTTTAGGAGGAAAAGTGTCGTTTGATCCGTGGAACTCTTTGATTTGATCTATAATTTTTTCATTAGTAAATTCGTTTTCCACCTCATTATTGCTTGGTGCTGTTTGTTTAAAACGAGTTTCGCGGTGGGATAATTCCACGCGGTTCGCATCATTAATTTGCCAACCAAACTTTGCTAAGCCCCCAAACTGTTTATAGGCGGTATTATTCAGCTTATTGCCTTTACCAGTACGTAAATTATCCGCATTATTGTAGAAACCACTAATAAGAACATCGAATTTGTCATTTGCCGCAAATACAGAAACATCCCTTTCCGATAAATTATTAGCAGTTTGATAACCTTGGCGAATTTTAACTCCGAATTTGTCATTATTTTTCAATAAGTCTAAAGCATTTGGCGTACGCATTGCCACAACACCACCCAATGCACCGCTACCCCATAAGGAGCTACTTGGCCCTTTGATTACTTCAATTTCTTGGATGAGTGACATTGGAAGAAAATAAGAACCTCTATGTGCTAAATCAAAATTTTGTCTCACGCCATCAATAACTTGCACAACACGATTATCACTTAACCCTCGAATATTAGGTTTTTGAGCAATGCTTCTCGAACCGCCTCTAACATCAACATTGGGAATGTCTTCTAACGCATCTGCAACACTAGTCGCTTGCTTAGAAAGAAGACTATCTTTAGATTGTTTTTCTGGCGTATAAGCAAACCTACTTGGATCTCGTGTCGCAATAACGTTGATAGAGTCTAATTCAACGGATTGCGCTAGTGCATTTGCTGTCACTAAGGTTGTTGTAATTGCAAGGGAAAGTTTAGAAAATCGCATCTGTTTTCCTTATTGTAATAATTAAAAATAGGAGAATGGCGATGATAATAACGATGATTACAATAATAATCAATTGGTTTATTTATAATCATTTGCATTTAATTGCGTAAAATTCAAACTAATTTTGGATTTCAATCTGTACCTGCAAAAATTGGACTAAATAAGCAAGAGATTAAGGTATAGATTTTTATGACTAAATATAATTGTTTTGACAGCAAGTTATTGATTTTTAACTTAAAAAACTAAAGTTCTTACTTTCCAAAAACAACTTTCAAGTTGGCTATATTAAAACTATCTAAGTTTTGAGATACAGATTATTTGTTCAAAATAATCCCAATTTTTTCATTTGTTCAATGACGGGTTCCACTTGAATCTCTGCCATCAAATTTTTCCCTTTTAGTTTGGTTGCCCAAGGTAGTTCAGAAGACGGTTTGCCAAATTCTTTTTGGGCATTTTCTTCATATACAGATACCACGTTATCTAAATTATTATAAGGCGCAGTACGCAAAGGATTGTGATAGGCATACAAGCCAATAACGGGTGTTCCTTGTGTTGTCGCAATATGGGCAGGGCCAGAATCTGGCGAAAGTACCAAATCAACCTTAGAAATTAAAGCGGTAAGCTGTTTTAGGTTTGTTTTTCCTGCAATATTGGTTGGCGTGAAATGGCAAAGTGCGGTAATTTTTTCGACTATTTCTAATTCACGTTTGGCTGGCGAACTGCAGAAAATCACATTGATATTATGCTGATGGGCAATATTGACAATTTCTGCATAACGTTCAATTAGCCAATCTTTTTCTGCTTTGCTAGAGCAAGGGGAAATCAATAAATTTTTACGAGAGAAATCAATAAATTGATCGGCAAATTTATAATCATCTTCTGAGATAGCTAATTCCCATTTTGGTTCTGCTTTCGGTACGCCAATATATTCAGCGAAAGCCATAAATCCATCTAATACATGGGGCGATGAGGGATCTGTGATACGACGATTTACAAATAGCCATTGTCCTTCTCGAGAACGTTTTTCTCCAAATCCAATTTTGAATTTTGCTTTAATTCCTAAAGAAAGGATTGATGCACGAAATGCTGTTTGCATATTTAATAGTGCATCAAATTGTTTATTTTTTAGTTGTTTCCAGAGTGATAAAACGCCTTTCCATCCCGCTTTTTTATCGTAAGGAACGAGCGTGACATTAGGAATGCCCGAAAGCAAACCCATTTCAGTTTTGCCTACAATCCAAGTCACTTCTGTTTGGGGATAATATGCCTGAATGTGCTGAACTACCGCTAAGGCGTGGCAAACATCGCCTACCGCTGATAATCGGAGAATACAAAGGGATTTTGGAGCTTCGGTAAAAAGTGGCATTAACGTTCCTTTATTATTTAATTTGTGCCTATTTTAAAGTAGAATGACCCCATTTTCTATTCATAACAACGTTCTAATGCACCAATTCCAACAAGATAACCAATATTTTATCTTTAATTTTGACCGCACTTTTGAGCAAGCAACCGAGTTTTTCCAAGCGGAATTTTGGCAAAAACAAGAACGAGTGATAGGAAGTGCAAAAGGTCGAGGCATCACTTATTTCTTGCAAACGGAAGATTGGTTTGGTGTAAATTGTGCGTTGCGTCATTATTATCGCGGTGGACTTTGGGGTAAACTGAACAAAGATCGTTATCGTTTTTCTGTTCTTGAAACTACCCGTAGTTTTGCTGAGTTTCATTTGTTGCAACGTTTGTATGAAGCGGGGTTACCTGTGCCTAAACCCATTGCCGCACGTATTCAAAAAGGCAAGTTAGGTATTTGCTATCAAGCGGATATTTTGACGGAAAAAATCGAAAACGCGCAGGATTTAACCGCACTTTTACAAACACAAACATTGCCAAAAGAAACTTGGATGCAAATTGGTCGTTTGATTCGAAAACTACATGATTTACAGATTTGCCATACAGACTTGAATGCACATAATATTTTGCTTCAACAAACTGAACAAGGGCAAAAATGTTGGTTACTGGATTTTGATAAGTGCGGCGAAAAATCTGGAGATTTTTGGAAAGTGCAAAATCTGAACCGTTTAAAACGTTCCTTCGAAAAAGAAGTTGGACGAATGAATATTCAATTTACCGAGCAAAACTGGGCTGATTTAACAGCAGCTTATCATCAATAAAAGGACTAATTATGAAACAAAAAATTGTACTTGCTACAGGCAATAAAGGAAAAGTAAAAGAAATGGCTGATGTCCTATCTAATTTTGGTTTTGAAGTGATTGCGCAAACAGATTTAGGCATTGAAAGCCCAGAAGAAACAGGCTTAACTTTCGTTGAGAATGCTTTATTAAAAGCACGCTATGCCTCAGAGAAATCAGGTTTACCTGCTATTGCAGATGATTCTGGCTTGGTGGTTTCCGCACTTAATGGCGCGCCAGGTCTGTATTCTGCTCGTTATGCTGGTGAAGAGGGCAATGATGCTAAAAACCGTGAGAAATTATTGGCAGAGCTTGCTCATGTTGCACAAGATCAACGCCAAGCTAAATTTGTGAGCTGTATCGTGTTTTTACAACATCCAACGGATCCATCGCCAATTATCGCCGAAGGTGAGTGTTGTGGCGTGATTGGTTTTGAAGAAAAAGGCGAAAATGGTTTTGGTTATGACAGTTTATTCTTTAGCCCAGAACAAGGCTGCACGTTTGCTGAATTAGAAACGGTTGAGAAGAAAAAAATTTCTCATCGAGCAAAGGCATTGAGTGTTTTAAAAAGTAAATTATAAAGTAAATAAAATTATTTAATCTATCAAAAAAATAACCCAAAAAAATAATAATTCACACGTTAATCAGAGATAATTTCATGACAGACAGACAGACAGACAGACAGACAGACAGACAGACAGACAGACAGACAGAC
>ERZ1023487.98-NODE-98-length-16426-cov-213.839411_pt1 | contig 16426 bp, 13 predicted proteins | sample MGYA00380539_ERZ1023487 | MGnify/ENA primary metagenome ERZ1023487 (study PRJEB33173, sample SAMEA4830356) | metagenome | study: EMG produced TPA metagenomics assembly of the PRJEB25223 data set... | reverse complement strand
CACAATTTGACTGTGGTAGAGATTTTGGACGAACTCTTTAAAATGAGCCAAGATTTCCAAGAACGTCTAGCATTAGGGAAAAAACTAGGATTAACCAAGGAAGAACTAGCCTTCTATGAAGCCCTATCTCAAAATCAAAGTGCAAAAGATTTGATGGGTGATGAAGTGCTTTCTAAACTGGCGAAAGAAATCACGGAAACACTTAGAAAATCGGTCACAATCGACTGGCAATACAAAGAGGCGGTACGAGCAAAAATGCGTATTCTCGTTAAACGCGCCCTACAACGCTACAAATACCCACCCGATAAACAGGAAGAAGCGGTAACTTATGTGATTAAACAAGCTGAAGAAATTGCTGAGGATTTAACTGGTTTATAATTTTGATGCGGTTTATTTAATAACAAAAGGGCGATTAAAAACACTATGATTTTTAACCGCCCTTTATTTTGTTAAAAGTTAGATTGAACGTTTAACTTCAACCACTTCAAATACCTCAATTTGGTCGCCGACTTTTACATCATTGTAGTTTTTCACGCCGATACCACATTCCATACCGTTGCGAACTTCAGATACATCGTCTTTGAAACGGCGAAGAGATTCTAATTCCCCTTCAAAGATAACGACGTTGTCACGTAATACGCGAATTGGATTGTTACGTTTCACTACACCTTCGGTTACCATACAACCTGCGATTGCACCAAATTTCGGATGACGGAATACATCACGAACTTCAGCTAAACCAATAATTTCTTGTTTAAATTCAGGCTCTAACATACCGCTCATGGCTGCTTTAATTTCATTCAACAATTCATAAATGATTGAGTAGTAGCGTAAATCAATGTTTTCAGCTTCAATGACACGACGAGCTGTTGCATCCGCTCGAACATTAAAGCCAACAATGATGGCATTAGATGCGGTAGCTAAAGTTGCATCAGTTTCAGTAATACCACCTACACCTGAACCAACAACTTTAACTTTTACTTCATTGGTAGAAAGTTCATTTAACGCTTGAACAATCGCCTCTACAGAGCCTTGTACATCCGCTTTCACAATAACGTTCAATTCAGCCACATCGCCTTCAGACATATTGCTAAACATATTTTCAAGTTTAGCTTTTTGCTGACGAGCTAATTTCACTTCACGGAATTTACCTTGACGATATAATGCCACTTCACGTGCTTTTTTCTCATCACGTACAACGGTTGCTTCATCACCCGCTGCAGGCACACCTGAAAGACCTAATAATTCAACTGGAATTGAAGGACCTGCTTCATCCACTTCTTTCCCGTTTTCATCACGCATTGCGCGCGCACGGCCATATTCAAAACCACAAAGTACGATGTCACCTTTACGTAGTGTACCTGATTGAACCAAGATAGTTGCCACAGGACCACGACCTTTATCCAAGTAAGATTCAATGACTACACCACTTGCCATGCCGTCTTTTACGGCAGTCAATTCAAGCACTTCAGATTGAAGTAAGATTGCATCTAATAAATCATCAACCCCTGTACCTTTCTTCGCCGATACTGGAACGAATTGCACATCACCACCGAATTTCTCAGAAATGACATCATGTTGTAATAATTCTTGCTCAACACGATCTGGATTTGCTTCTGGTTTATCGATTTTATTTACTGCAACCACTAAAGGTGCACCCGCTGCTTTTGCGTGTTGAATCGCTTCGATAGTTTGAGGCATCACACCATCATCGGCCGCAACAACAAGAACAACGATATCTGTTGCTTTTGCACCACGTGCACGCATAGAAGTAAACGCTGCGTGTCCCGGAGTATCCAAGAAGGTGATCATTTTGCCATCATCCATTTCTACGTGATACGCACCGATATGTTGAGTAATACCACCCGCTTCGCCTGCAGCAACTTTCGCTTTACGAATATAGTCAAGTAAAGAGGTTTTACCATGATCAACGTGACCCATGATGGTTACAACTGGCGCACGGGTTACTTTTTCTGCGTTTACATCACGATCGCCTAATACCGCTTCTTCAAGCTCATTTTCATTACGAAGAATCACTTTATGACCAAGTTCTTCTGCGACTAATTGAGCGGTTTCTTGGTCGATAACTTGGTTGATAGTAACCATTTCGCCCATCTTCATCATCATTTTGATGATCTCTGTAGCTTTTACCGCCATCTTATTCGCAAGTTCTGCAACCGTAATGGTTTCTCCAATGACTACATCCGATTTAACTACTTGAGCAGGTTTAGTAAAGGCTTGTTGAAGTGCGGCACCTTTTTTGCCATTTTTACCTTTACCAAACTTAGCGTCTTTTTGATTTTTACGATTAGATTCGCGCTCGTTTTTCGAGTTTTTGCTATTTTCATCGTCGCGACCGCCTTTTTTCGCTTTCGCTACTTTATTTTTGCCACGGCCACGATTTTCATTACGACGATCTTCTTCATCTTCTGCTTCAAGTGCATATCTTGAACTTAGATTGTAATCAGAATAGTCTTCTGAAGAAGATTCATTGTCTGAATCATCTGCTTCAGCATAACGTTTCGCTTCTTCTGCTGCACGACGAGCTTGTTCTTCTGCTTTTTGACGAGCTAATTCTTCAGCTTTACGACGAAGTTCTGCTTCTTCTGCTTTACGTTTCTCTTTTTCAGGATCAACAGATTTCACTTTAGAATCTACCGCACTTTTTACTGGCTTAGCAGTTTCAGCTTTCACTTTTTCAGCTTCTAAACGAACTTTTTCTTCTGCTGCTTTTTGTTCAGCAATTTTTTTCGCTTCCGCTTCTTGCTGTGCTTTTAATTTTGCTTCTTCTTGTTGAGCAATATCAGTTTTTACTGTGCGTTTTTTACGTACTTCTACTTGTACTTCTTTGCTTTTACCGCCAGTTGTGGTGCTGCTCACTGTTGTTTTTGTTCTGCGTTGAATGCTTAATTTTTTTGGCGCATCAGCCTTAACATCTTCAGTCATTACTGCTCTCCTTATTCTTCGCCAAACCAACAAATATTACGTGCAGCCATAATTAAATCTGCGGCCTGTTCTGCGGTTAATTCTTCAATATCAGTTAAATCATCAACGCCTTGTTCTGCGAGTTCTTCAAGGGTGGTAATTTGTTTTTCTGCTAGTTTGATCGCAACGTGACGATTCATTCCCTCTAAATTCAATAAACGATCTTCAACATTCGCTTTTTTCAGTGCTTCTTCTTCAGCTACTGCTGCGGCTGTAATCGCATTTTTAGCACGAGTTTGAAGTTCTTCAACAAGATCTTCATCTTCCAAACCATCAATTGCAGTCAATTCATTCATTGGCACATAAGCAATTTCTTCTAAACTTGTGAAGCCTTCTTCTACAAGGATTTGTGCAAATTCTTCATCAAGTTCTAATGCGTTAATAAATAAATTTAACACTTTTTTATCTTCTGCTTGATGCTTAGCATTTAACTCATCAGTCGTCATTACGTTTAGTGTCCAACCCGTTAATTGTGTTGCTAAACGCACGTTTTGACCATTACGACCAATGGCTTGAGCAAGATTATCAGCTTCAACAGCAATATCCATAGAATGATTATCTTCATCAACGATAATAGAAGAAACATCCGCTGGTGCCATCGCATTAATCACAAATTGCGCGGGATTGTCATCCCAAAGCACGATATCTACACGCTCGCCACCAAGTTCATTCGTAATTACCTGAACACGCGCACCACGCATTCCTACACAAGCACCAACTGGATCAATTCGCTTATCATTTGATTTCACTGCAATTTTAGCACGAGAGCCAGCATCACGAGCTGCACCACGAATCTCAATCATTTCTTCGCCAATTTCAGGCACTTCAATACGGAATAATTCGATCAACATTTCTGGTTTAGAACGTGTCACAAATAATTGTGCAGTTTTGCCTTCAGGATTTACTTTATAAAGTACCCCACGAACACGATCTCCCGGACGGAAATTTTCACGTGGTAACATATCTTCACGTGCAATCATCGCTTCCGCTTTATTGCCAAGATCTAAAATAATACTGTCTCGACTTACTTTTTTTACAGTGCCTGTTACAATTTTTCCTTCTTCTTCACGAAATTGTTCAACCACTTTTGCACGTTCGGCTTCACGAATTTTAGTACTAATAACTTGACGTGCTGTTTGCATTGCAATACGGTCAAATGCAATAGATTCAATTTGATCTTCTACATACTCTCCAAGTTGCAAATTTGGATCATCGAATTGTGCCGCTTCCAAAGTAATTTCCTTCGTTGGTACTTTTACTTCATCTACGACTAACCAACGGCGAAAAGTATCAAATTCTCCTGTTTTGGGATTAATTGAAACGCAAATATCCGTTTCATATTCAAACTTCTTCTTAGTGGAAATCGCAATCGCACTCTCTAATGCTTCAAAAATTTTCTCACGTGGTAATAATTTTTCATTGGATACAGCTTCCGCCGCCAGTAAAATTTCTTTACTCATTTCTCTTTTTCTCCTTTTAAAATTTTGCAACAACATTCGCTTTTTGAATGTTTCCGAAGACTAAAATTTGTTCTTGATCATCAACGATTAAAGTAATCATATCCTTTTCAATACGCTCTAACTTACCTTGCCATTTACGGCGTTCCATCACTGGAATTCGCAAATGCACAGCGATATCTTGCCCAATATAGCGTTCAAATTGCGGCAAGGTAAATAGCGGACGATCTAAACCAGGTGACGACACTTCTAGATTATATTTATCCGCAATTGGATCTTCCACGTCTAAAATTGCGCTCACTTGACGACTTACATCAGCACAATCATCAACTGTCACACCACCTTCTTTATCTATAAATAAACGAACTGTCATAAAACGACCCACGCGCTGACACTCAATTCCCCACAATTCACAGCCTAAATCCTTTACCGCATCTTGTAGCATTTCTTGTAAATTTTGTTCTAATGTAGCCAATTTCTACTCCTATATAGGGTGTAATTCACCGCACTATATCATAACCTTATGAAACCTTATCCTAAACAATACTTATCCCTCTATTTTAGTAATAGTAAGAAGATAGTTTATTAAATCTCAGGCATAAAAAAAGGGTTAGGTTCATAAGAACCTAAGCCCAGTTACTAAATTTCTTATAGAAAAAAACCCCAAAACTGGGGTTCTTTTACTGAACTTATTATTGGTTGCGGGGGCTGGATTTGAACCAACGACCTTCGGGTTATGAGCCCGACGAGCTACCAAGCTGCTCCACCCCGCGTCCGAAATATGTGCCACATTATAGTGATAAAAATTTAATATGCAAGAAATTTTATAAAATCATTGATGATAAATACTAGAATAGAATAAGATAACATTTTCCAAAAAGTTTAGGAGCTAATTATAGCATATATGCTGTGTTATATTTTTAGGAATTCGTAAATATCTTTAATTTTGCCATAATTTACAAATCTATAGCTCCTATCATCAAAAATAAAGCGTGAAATAATGCCAATTAATTAACGCCATTATCAAGCCTCCCTGCCATAAAAAATCAATGATCGTCTCCAATCAATTTAGAGATGAATTGTTAATAAGGTAATAAGCCAATAATAAATAGACAATATTTAAGGTTCTTCTAGCTTTCATACAAAAATTCAATCAATCTCGACTTTCCCTACCTTTCTTTTTTTGTTAGACTAACACGCAATTTTGGGGCTGATTCTGGATTCGACGGGATTAGCGAAGCCCAAGGTGCACGTCGAGGTGCGGTAGGCCTCGTAAATAAACCGCAAAAAAATAGTCGCAAACGACGAACAATACGCTTTAGCAGCTTAATAACCTGCATTTAGCCTTCGCGCTCCAGCTTCCGCTCGTAAGACGGGGATAACGCGGAGTCAAACCAAAACGAGATCGTGTGGAAGCCACCGTTTGAGGATCGAAGCACTAAATTGAATCAAACTAGCTTAAGTTTAGCGTGTCTGTCCGCATGCTTAAGTGAAATCAAAGACGAGACTAAACGTGTAGTACTGAAGGTAGAGTAATTTCGGACGGGGGTTCAACTCCCCCCAGCTCCACCAACAATCAAAATCATGCGTCATTATACGACATCACAAAGCCTTGATTTTACTGGAATTGACCTTCTAAAAAATTAGACTTATTTAGTTCAAGGGCTGAGCTATGTCATTCACAGGACTCAGCCATTTTGGTTTCCCCTGAATGTGCTCATGGTTGTAATAATGAATGTACTCATGAATTGTTTTTTCCAGTTGTTCGAACGTTTCAAATCGTTTGCCGTAATAACATTCCGTTTTTAATCGTCCAAAGAAGCTTTCCATCGCACTGTTATCTAAATCATTTCCCTTCCTTGACATACTTTGTTAAATGCCATTCTCCCTGAGTATGTTTTGATAACCTATCATCTGATACTGCCAACCTTGGTCGGAATGTAAAATCGGTTTTGCGCCTGCAAGCCTTGCTACAGCTTGTTTCATCATTTGGGTAATTTGCTCAGAGTTCGGGCTTCGCACTAAATCATAAGCAATAATTTCATTGTTAAATAAATCCTTAATGAGGGGATAAATAGAGCTTGCCTTTCACACACTTGAACTCGGTATTCTTAATCCCTAGCCATTTCCAGCGCCAAAATGTAAGCAAGCAGGTTCTGCAGAAAATTGCTTACTTTTAACCGATTGTATCATCTTAAGTTTAAATTCAGATGAGTAATTTCACTTCTTACCCAGCAACGCTAAGCCATTGATTCTAATATGATCAAATTGATTAATCCAATGTCACAATGTTCTGCTGGCAAGTTGAAAATGCCTGCAGGGGAATCAACAATTTTTACTATTTTGAAGATAAAACTCGATGACTTGTTGCTTGAAAAAAATTGTATTTGGTCATAAAAAATCTGCACCTTAGTTGGTTATTTAATCCAACTTTTGGAGTGCAGATCAAAAGTGCGGCCAATTTTTTTAGAATTCTTTTGAAATTAAACTTTCGGCTAATTGCAAATCAAGTGTGGAGTCAATATCAATGGAACGATAAGTTGGCATTAAATAAAAACGCATTGGTGCGATAAAAAAGCGTTTTTCTTCAAAGAGACTTTCGATGTCATTAATATAAATTGCGCCATTTGCACGATAAGATGTGGGTAATTTTTGGCGAGGGGATTCAAAATCCGTTAATTCGTGAATAGGCTGAACTTCGGTACCTTCTAAAGTGAAGGATTTATAAGGATGATGCTCACATTCGCAAGCTGAAACCACTGATTTATATTTGCCGCCAAGGAAAATTTCCATTGCATTACGAATATCTAAAGCATTACGCAATGGGCTGGTTGGTTGCAAAAGTACAGCGGTGCCTTGTGAAATATTAAGTGTTTCTAAGCAATGCAAAATAGCATCAATAGTGCGTGTATCACTTTGTGCCAAACTTTCAGGGCGTGCCACTGGTTTTGCGCCATATTTTGCAGCCTCTTTTAAAATATTTTCGCCATCTGATGTCACCACAATTTGATCAAACATACCCGATTCTTGCGCTGCCAAAATCGCACGCCCCACCAAAGAAACGCCACCCACAAGCTGTAAATTCTTGTCTTTAATTCCTTTAGAACCTGCTCTCGCAGGAATAATTGCAATTCTTGTCATTATTCTCACTCTCTGTGATAAAAGTGCTGACTATTCTAAAATCTTTCCCTTGTTTTAGCAAAAACTAATCTTTAATATGGCACCACATTTTTGTTTAACAAAGAGGAAATAAAATGACTCAACTTACTCGTGAACAAGTTCTTGAACTCTTCCATCAACGTAGCTCAACACGTTATTACGACCCAACAAAAAAAATCAGTGATGAAGATTTTGAATGTATTTTAGAGTGCGGTCGATTATCGCCGAGTTCTGTAGGTTCTGAGCCTTGGAAATTTTTAGTGATTCAAAATAAAACCTTACGCAAAAAAATGAAACCTTTTAGCTGGGGAATGATAAATCAGCTTGATAATTGCAGTCATCTTGTGGTAATTCTCGCGAAAAAAAATGCCCGTTATGATAGTCCGTTTTTTGTGGATGTGATGGCACGCAAAGGCTTGAACGCAGAGCAACAACAAGCCGCCCTCACAAAATACAAAACCCTGCAAGAAGAAGATATGAAATTACTGGAAAGCGACCGCACTTTATTTGATTGGTGCAGTAAACAAACTTATATCGCCCTTGCAAATATGCTTACTGGAGCTTCAGCCCTTGGCATTGATTCTTGCCCAATCGAAGATTTTCATTACGACAAAATGAATGAATGCCTCGCCGAAGAAGGATTATTCGATCCTCAAGAATATGCGGTTTCTGTCGCCGCAACCTTTGGCTATCGCTCACGCGATATTGCGAAAAAATCCCGTAAAGGGTTGGATGAAGTGGTGAAATGGGTGGGGTAAAAATTCCATTAAAAAAGGGCTGCAAATGCAGCCCTATCTTTTTTGATTATTTCACTTCTTTAAATAAAATCTCGCTTGGGATTACGGAACCTTGCCAGTAAAGTTCTGTAGAGACTTTTTCTGCAAGTTGTAAGAACGCTTGTGAAATTTCATTTTCAGGCACTCGCACAACGGTCGGGTTGCCTGCATCTAAATCTTCACGGATACGAATATGCAGAGGAAGTTGAGCTAATACTTTCACATTGTATTTTTCCGCCATTTTCTCTGCACCGCCTGTGCCAAAAATCGCTTCGTGATGACCGCACTTACTACAAATATGCATCGACATATTTTCCACAATGCCTAACACTGGTACGGATACTCGCTCAAACATTGAAATACCTTTTACTGCGTCAAGCAAAGCAATATCTTGTGGAGTTGTAACTACCACGGCACCAGTCACAGGGATTTGTTGTGATAAGGTAAGTTGAATATCGCCAGTGCCAGGAGGCATATCGATAATAAGATAATCTAAACTATCCCATAGGGTTTCATTTAATAATTGGCTTAATGCACTACTCGCCATTGGGCCACGCCAAATTGTTGCGCTGTCTTCATTCATTAAAAAGCCAATGGAATTTGCAGATAAACCATGTGCTTTAATTGGGGTGATGTGTTGATTATCTGGCGAAGTTGGACGTTGATTCGCTGCGCCTAACATGTGTGGAATAGAAGGGCCATAAATATCCGCATCTAAAATCCCAACACGTGCTCCTTGTGCTTGTAATGCTAAAGCTAGATTAACAGAAACCGATGATTTCCCTACGCCGCCTTTACCAGAACTCACAGCAATAATATTTTTCACACCTTTTACGGCGGGTTGATTATTTGCACGTTTAAGTGTGGCGATTTGATAAACCACCGCCCATTTAATTAATTTACAATCTGTTGCTTTCAACAACGCATCTGAAACTGCTTGTTTTAACTGTTCTGCACCAGAATTCCATGCAAAAGGTAATTGCAATTCAATGCGTAACGTATCACCGCCCTTTTCCACTTTTTTCAAAGTATTAAGCACAATCAGATCCTTTTGCAGAGTTGGATGCTGAAATTGTTGGATAATCTGCTGAACTTGGTTTTGCTGGTCGGCAGTCAAATTATCAGAAAAGTAGGTTGCCATAATAACTTCCTGTTTAGTAGAGTAAATTTGTCGGGCATATTTAATCACGGAAAGTGCGGTATGTTAAGTTAAAGTTTTTCAAACTAGAAAAAATCCCCTATTTAAAGTAAGATAAGCACAATTTTTGTATGCTAAAAAAGAGAATAATAAATGACAACTCAACCCCGTAAAATTTTAGTCACTTGCGCCTTGCCTTATGCCAATGGGGCAATTCATTTAGGCCATATGTTAGAACATATCCAAGCGGATATTTGGGTGCGTTTTCAACGTATGCGTGGCAATAAAATCCATTTTGTCTGTGCGGACGATGCGCACGGCACGCCTATTATGCTGAATGCCGATAAACTTGGCATTACACCTGAAGAATTAATTGCTAAAGCAAAAGCCGATCACATTCGTGATTTTGCAGGTTTCAATATTAGTTTTGATAACTACCATTCTACTCACAGCGAAGAAAACAAACAGCTCACTGCAGAAATTTACAATAAACTCAAAGCCAATGGCTTTATTAAGAGTAAAGTTATTTCTCAGTTATTCGATCCTGAAAAAAATATGTTCTTGCCTGATCGTTTTGTGAAAGGCACTTGCCCGAAATGCAAAGCAGAAGATCAATATGGCGATAACTGCGAAGTGTGCGCTTCTACTTATAGCCCAATGGATTTAATTAATCCTCGTTCAGCTGTTTCTGGCACAACACCTATCGTAAAAGAATCTGAACACTTTTTCTTTGACTTGCCTGCATTTGAAGGAATGTTAAAAGAATGGACTCGTTCTGGCTCACTTCAATCTGAAATTGCGAACAAAATGCAAGAATGGTTTGAGAGCGGTTTACAACAATGGGATATTTCACGTGATGCACCTTATTTCGGTTTTGAAATTCCCGGCGCAAAAGATAAATTCTTCTATGTTTGGTTAGATGCGCCAATCGGCTATATGGCTTCATTCAAAAATCTATGTGAGCGTGAAGGCATTGATTTCAGTGAATTTTGGGCTGAAGGCAGTGATGCAGAGCTTTATCATTTCATCGGTAAAGATATCGTTTATTTCCACAGTCTATTCTGGCCTGCAATGCTTGAAGGCAGTGGCTATCGTAAACCGACTAATGTGTTCGCTCATGGCTATGTCACGGTGGATGGGGCGAAGATGTCAAAATCTCGCGGCACTTTCATTCAAGCCAGCACTTATTTGAATCATATCGATCCTGAATGTTTGCGTTATTACTATGCAGCAAAATTAAATGATCGCATTGAAGATTTAGACTTTAACCTTGACGATTTCGTACAACGTGTCAATACGGATATTGTAAACAAATTAGTGAATTTAGCTTCACGCAATGCGGGCTTTATTGCGAAACGCTTTGAAGGCAAACTTGCAGATAAACTGGAAGATGAGACATTATTTGCAGAATTTACCGCCCAAGCCGAGCAAATCGCTGCTTATTACGAAAGCCGTGAATACAATAAAGCCATTCGTGAAATTATGGCATTAACAGATAAAGCCAATAAATACATTGATGAAAAAGCCCCTTGGGTGATTGCAAAAGAAGAAGGCAAAGAGGCAGAATTGCAAGCCGTATGTTCAATGGGTATTGAGCTTTTCCGCGTGTTGATGTCTTACTTAAAACCTGTTCTTCCAAAACTGGCAGAACGTGCCGAAGCCTTCTTACAAGCTGAATTACGTTGGGATAATATTCATCAACCATTGCTTGGCCATACCCTTGCACCGTTTAAAGCCTTATTCTCTCGTTTAGAGAAAAAACAAATTGATGCCGTTGTGGAAGAAACTAAAGCCTTATTTGCAGCAGCCAATAAAGCCGCTGAAAAAACTGAAGCAAAACCAACCGCACTTTCTGCCGTTGAACCTATTGCTGAAACCATCACGATTGATGATTTCGCCAAACTTGATATGCGTGTAGCAAAAGTATTGAAATGCGAAGCGGTGCCAGAATCCAATAAACTTTTACGTTTTGAATTAGATCTTGGTGATCATACTCGCCAAGTCTTCTCTGGCATTAAAGCGGCTTACAATAAACCTGAAGAATTAGAAGGTCGTTTTGTGATTATGGTGGCAAACCTTGCACCACGTAAAATGAAATTCGGCGTGTCTGAGGGAATGATTCTATCCGCAGGAACAGGCGGTAGTGATTTATTCTTACTTTCTGCTGATAGCGGTGTCACTGCGGGCATGCAAGTAAAATAATCAATTCAATCTAAATGAGGGCAACATTACGTTGCCCTTTTATTTTCTTGTTGAAAATAGATGACTTATAACCTACCATAACACTCAACTATTTATCTATTTGGAGAATACTATGAAAAACGAATTAATTTGCTATAAACAAATGCCAGTGTGGACAAAAGACAACTTGCCACAAATGTTCCAAGAAAAGCACAATACAAAAGTCGGCACTTGGGGGAAATTAACTGTATTAAAAGGTAATCTCAAATTTTATGAGCTAACCGAAAATGGCGATGTTATTGCCGAGCATATTTTTACCCCAGAAAGCGAGATTCCTTTTGTCGAACCTCAAGCATGGCATCGTGTTGAAGCACTTTCTGATGATTTAGAATGTACCCTAGGTTTCTATTGCAAAAAAGAAGATTATTTCAGTAAAAAATACAACATGACTGCCATTCACGGCGATGTGGTGGATGCAGCAAAAACTATCTCGCCTTGTAAAGTATTAGATTTAGGTTGCGGACAAGGGCGTAATTCACTTTATTTAAGTTTATTGGGTTATGATGTAACCTCTTGGGATCACAATGAAAACAGCATTGCCTTTTTAAATGAAACCAAAGAGAAAGAAAACCTTAATATTTCTACCGCACTTTACGACATTAACGCCGCCAACATTCAAGAAAACTATGACTTTATTGTTTCAACGGTGGTGTTTATGTTCTTAAATCGTGAACGTGTGCCGTCAATCATCAAAAATATGCAAGAACATACCAATGTTGGCGGATATAACTTAATCGTTGCTGCAATGTCCACTGATGATGTGCCTTGCCCACTTCCATTCTCTTTCACTTTTGCTGAAAACGAATTGAAAGAATATTACAAAGATTGGGAATTCTTAGAATATAACGAAAATATGGGCGAATTACACAAAACCGATGAAAACGGCAATCGCATTAAAATGAAATTTGCCACCATGTTAGCGAGAAAGAAATAATCTGCTAATTTAAAAAATCACCGCACTTTGTCATCACCCAATATTAGAAAATATCTTTGGCTTTGCGAAGTGCGGTAAATTCTTCAAGTGTTTTTGCTTGTAAAAACGGATTAATTTCTCGCTCAAGTTTTAAGGTTGTTGGCAAACTCGGTTTATTTTCAGCCCGTTGTGTTTCAACAAAAATACGTTGTTTTTCTACCGCACTTTTTTCTACCGCACTTTTATCCACCAGCACAGTTTCCGCAAATGCTAAATTCCCCAAGGTATATTCGTGAGCTGGGCAAACAATCGTCTCGTCAGGCAATGTATTCAAACGCTGCAAACCTTCAAACATCTGCGCATAATTGCCTGTAAAAACACGTCCGCAACCTGCAGAAAATAACGCATCGCCACAAAATAAATGATTATCTACTAAAAAACTAACGTGCTGTTTAGTGTGTCCCCCCGTCGGAATGACATCAATTTGATAATGTGCGGTAAGGATCTTCCCTTCGTTCACAATTTGAGTCGCACCTTTTTTCTCACATTCTTGCGGCCCATAAATCGGCACTGTTGGATAACGTTTTTTAAATGCCGACACACCTTGTGTATGATCATCATGTTCGTGAGTAAGCAACACCGCTTCAACCGTTGCGTTTTGCTTATCTAGCCATGCAAACAGCTTGTCCGTTTCAGGCAAATCGACAATAATAAGCGGCAGATTTTCTCGTTGATAAAGCCAAATGTAGTTATCATTCAGCGCAGGTAAAGCAAATAACATAATCGTCCTTTTAATTAGTGATAGAAAAATAAATTGATTCCACTTGAAACATTAGATGCGATCCACATTCCACCAAATTAACGCCCATTTTTTCTGTCCGTGAGAAATGGGTTCGTTATTGGTTTGTTTACGATCGTAAAAGGCTTTTAAACCTTGTTTTTCTTTTTCGGAAAGCTCGCCTAAAGAAAATTCCACCGAGGCTAACAAATCCTCGTAGCTTTCACCTTGAAAACAACCCGATTCCGTTTCAATAAAATTCAAATTTGCCTGAATGCCTTTTTGATACAACCGATTGAGTAAATAAATATAAGTGGGGAAACCAATATCTTCACGGCCAATTGCCTCAAATACGCCCTCATCTAAGAAATAGCGTTGTGTGACAGAAGTCAAAAACACACGTTTTTTCGCTTTGGCACAGAGTTTTTCAATCATATCGTCCAAATCGTCCACCAACGTGGAACGAGATGCCAACACTACATCAGCTTGTGGCACATCATCCCAATTATCCGCCCAAGATTTATGAAATGTCGTGAGATGATGCAACCCCAATTTCTGCTTGAATTGTGCCAAACAGTCTAACATTCCATTGCTATAATCTAAGGCATATACCGTTGAGCCTTGTTGTGCGAGCGGCACAGCAAAAGTACCAGGCCCACAGCCAATATCCAACACAGTTTCATCGGTTTGCACATTCATAGCTTGCAATAATTGCTGATTATATGCAGAAGGTTTTCCGACTAAATTCTCTGCCATTTTCACAGCTTTTTTATCCCATTTTATCGGAGGTAAGTTGTAATGATTACAAGCGATTAAGTGTTGTTGATACAGTTCAGCAAAATTGATGTCGTAAATAGTCATAGTGATTTTTCAATGTGATTATTCAAATGTTGATGTAAAAGTTTGGACGAAGTGCGGTAAATTTTCGCCAAGTTTTCTAAGGTTAATAAATGTTTTTTATCGCCTTGTTGAAAGCCAAATTGTTGATCAAGCAAAACAATATTATCCCCTAAAAATGCCGCTTGTTGTGGATTATGCGTACTAATAATAAGCGCAATATTTTGCTTTTGCAGTTGTTTTATTTTTTCTAACACTCGAATTTGATTACCAAAATCAAGGCTAGACGTCGGTTCATCCATAATTAAAAGTTTGGCTTGTTGAGCAATCGCACGGGCAATCAACACAAGCTGTTTTTCGCCGCCACTTAATTGATGATAATAACGTTGCGCAAGATGAGCAATTTCTAACTCTTGCAACGCCATTAATGCTAAATCCAAATCAGATTTTTTCGGGGTTTGATACCACTTTAAAAAAGCAGATCGCCCCATCATCACCATATCCTGCACTAAAAAAGGAAATAAATGAGAATGCGCTTGTGGCACATAAGCAATATGCCGAGCCAATTCTGTTGGTGAATAATCAGAAAGTGATTTTCCTTGCCAAACAATATCACCACCAATAGGCGGTTGTAAACCAAGTAAAGTTTTCAAAAACGTACTTTTGCCTGCACCATTTGCACCAAGCAAACAACAAATTTGATTTTCCTCTAGGGTAAATTGGATATGTTGAACCAGTGTTTTTCCTTCATAGCCAATGGCAAGATTTTGGGTTTCGAGTAACATTATTTTTGCCCTCGCACTAATAAATAAAGGAAAAATGGTGCACCACAAGCAGAAGTCAGAATACCGAGTGGTAATTCAATCGGTGCAATCGTGCGAGCCAGCGTATCAGTAAGTAATAAAAAAGACGCACCAAGCAATAAGGACGTCGGCAATAAACGAATAAAATTTGCTCCCACTAACAAGCGTGCAATATGCGGTACCAATAAACCAACCCAGCCAATAATCCCCGTCATTGCCACCGCACTTGCCGTACAAAGTGTGGTGAATACAATTAAAATCCAGCGAGTACGTTTAATCGGTACGCCAAGCGTTTGTGCTTCATCTTCATCAAGAGACAGTAAATTTAACCGCCAACGCAATAAAAAAATGGGAACAATCCCTAGCAACAATATCGGGATCAATTGAATTAAATCTTGTTGATTAATAGCCGTCAGGCTACCAAGTAGCCAAAAAGTGATTGAAGGTAATTGAGTGAAAGGATCGGCAAGAATTTTTAACAGTGAAATACCTGCACCAAGTAAAGAACCAATTGCAATCCCAGAAAGCACCAGCACTAAAATAGGATCTTGTGTACGACTACGCGAGGCAATGAGCGATACACATAACACAGCTAAAATGCCACCGCTAAAAGCAAAAAATTGGATATAAATCATTGGCAAATTATAAAAAATTGCCAAACTTGCCCCAAAACCTGCCCCCGCTGAAACACCCAAAATATCTGGCGAAACAAGCGGATTTTTAAACATACCTTGATAAGTTGCGCCCGCACAAGCAAGCGCAGCCCCGACAAAACAAGCAGCAAAAATACGTGGCAAACGAATTTGCCACAGTACTGTTTGTTCCGTATTTCCTTGACATTGCCCGCTAAACGAACAGCTTATTGTCTCCCAAAGTTGGCTAGGGGAAAGCGGGTATTTCCCCACATTCAAAGCAAGCAAAATACTGCCAAGCAATATTCCAACTAACAAGACAAAAAACAAACGAGGCGAACGTAAAAGAAAAGTCGATCTCATCATTTTACTTGAAACAACTTAAGTGCTTGCTCGTTGGTTAAGTCAATGTGATAGAACAATTTATAGAAACGTTGAATTTCAGGCACAAAGTCAGCATTCGCCTTACCACTCAACATATGTTGTAACCAACGCACGCCTAATAAACGGTTTAAACTCGGTGGTGAATCAATCCAACCAAATGGTGTATGCGGCACAAAGAAAACTTGCTGATTTTTCACCGCACTTAATTCTTTCCACTGCGGATTGTTTTCAAGCGCTTTATAAAACTCATCATATTGGGTGAAAATCATTTGAGGATTCCACAATAAAAGCTGTTCCATTGAAACTTGAGTTAAGCCTTTTTG
>ERZ1023487.72-NODE-72-length-21085-cov-162.605468_pt1 | contig 21085 bp, 20 predicted proteins | sample MGYA00380539_ERZ1023487 | MGnify/ENA primary metagenome ERZ1023487 (study PRJEB33173, sample SAMEA4830356) | metagenome | study: EMG produced TPA metagenomics assembly of the PRJEB25223 data set... | reverse complement strand
TTTTTTTGACTATAATAACAGTATATGATAAAATGTAAGCAGATACAAATAAAAAAGAGAGAAAAGGAATGATCTTATACCAGATCATTCCTTTTCTGCTTTCTGTAAATCCCTCGGAGTGTGTTTGGCGCTTTGATACGAAGTGTCAAAGCTGTATAAACGTTACTATTTCCAAAAAAGTAACAGAAAATTCCTGCTTTGTAGGACTGCTTTGGGTGAGTAATAGACATGTCGACTCACCCTATCTCCTGATGGCGAAAAGAATTTAGCAATGGTGCAAGTTGTTCTGAACTCGAGAAAAAACATGCCGAAATCGAAGAAAAGCGTGCAGAACTTGAAGCGAAGAAGCAAGAAATGTTGAAGCGCTTGGATAAATAGAATTTAGAAAACAGAAAAAACTAAAAAGAATGTAGGGTTTATTTCCCTACATTCTTAAAATAACTTAGTACATAAATGACAATGCTGCCACTGCCGTCAATATTGCAAAAACTATTTTCCAAATTTTTTTATTTTTTCCAAAAATCTTATCAGGTAACAAGCTTATTACAAGAAAGGTAATAAACAACACCAATTTAAGTGTGTATATCATAAAAACACCTTCTTTCCTACAATTATATTATAATACTTTATGTAAGCGAATACAAGAGGTGTGAGGTAATCAACTACGAAAAAATATAAGGCTGAGGACAGTAAAAACCAACATTTAAAGCCTTCACTGTATCTAGGATTTCCCTATTTTTAGACAAGATTGACCCAAATCTACATCATTAAAAAAGCGAATTTCAATCGAAACTCGCTTTTTTACAAGATGTATTAGTATAAATTTGTATCTTATACTCAATGAAAATCAAAGAGCAAACTAGGAAGCTAGCCGCAGGTTGCTCAAAGCACCGCTTTGAGGTTGCAGATAAAGCTGACGTGGTTTGAAGAGATTTTCGAAGAGTATTAGTTCAAGTGCCAGATGTCTTCGTTATACTGAGCGATTGTACGGTCAGATGAGAAGAATCCTGCTTTAGAAATGTTAACGATGACTTTATCCAACCATGCGTCACGGTCTTCGTAGTCAGCAAGCATTTGCTCTTTGACTTTGATGTAGTCTTCCAAGTCAAGAAGAGTCATGAACCAGTCTTTGTTGATCAATTCATTGTAAAGACGTTCCAAGCGCTCTTTGTTTCCAGCTGCAAGAACTGCATCACTAACGATGAAGTCAACCAATGGTTTGATAGCTTCACGAGCGTAGAATTCGCTTGATTTGTAAGCTGCTTTTGCGTAAAGGTCGATAACAGTTTCTGAATCTTCACCGAAGATGTAGATGTTTTCTTCTCCAACCAACTCAGCGATTTCCACGTTAGCACCGTCCATAGTACCAAGTGTCAAAGCTCCGTTCAACATGAATTTCATGTTACCAGTACCTGAAGCTTCTTTAGAAGCAAGTGAGATTTGTTCTGAGATATCACATGCTGGGATAAGGAAGCTTGCTGCAGTAACGTTGTAGTTTTCAACCATAACTACTTGCAAGTGTGGAGCTACTGCTGGATCGTTAGCAATAACTTCTGACATGCAAAGGATCAAGTGAATGATATCTTGAGCGATTGTGTAGGCTGGAGCTGCTTTACCACCAAAGAAGATTGTGATTGGACGAGCAGGGATGTTACCAGCTTTGATGTCAAGGTATTTGTGGATCACGTACAAAGCGTTCATTTGTTGGCGTTTGTACTCGTGAAGACGTTTGATTTGGATATCAAAGATAGAATTTGGATTGATTTCCACACCTTGGTGTTCTTTCAAGTGACGAGCCAATTTACGTTTGTTGTGAGCCTTGATGCTTTCCAATTTTTCTTTGACAGCTGCTTTGTCTTCATAAGACAACAGTTTTTCAAGCTCATCTGCTTCATGGTGCCAACCATCTCCAAGAATCTCATCCAAGTAGTGAGACAATCTTGGGTTAGCATGCATAAGCCAACGACGGAAAGTGATACCGTTTGTTTTGTTGTTGAACTTTTCTGGGTAAAGGTCGTAGAAGGCTTTCAACTCAGAATTTTTCAAGATTTCAGTATGGAGTGCTGCAACCCCGTTAACACTGTATCCGTAGTGGATATCCATGTGAGCCATGTGAACACGTCCGCTCTCATCGATGATTTGAACAGCTGGATCTTTGTACTCTGCCTTCACACGACGGTCCAATTCTTCGATGATTGGTACCAAGTGAGGAACCACTTCTTGCAAGAATTCAAGAGGCCATTTTTCAAGCGCCTCAGCAAGGATTGTGTGGTTAGTGTAGGCAGTCATGCTACGAACAATTGAGATTGCTTCGTCAAGCTCGATACCACGTGCAGTCAAAAGACGAATCAATTCAGGAATCACCATTGATGGGTGAGTATCGTTGATTTGGACAACTGCGTAGTCAGCAAGGTCATGCAAGTTGCTTCCTTTTTCGATTGCTTCGTCGATGATCAATTGCGCACCGTTTGAAACCATGAAGTATTGTTGGAAGATACGGAGCAATTCACCTTGACGGTCACTATCATCTGGGTAAAGGAAGAGAGTTAAGTTGCGAGCGATATCTGTCTTGTCAAAGTTGATACCATCTTTAATAATAGAAGAATCAACTGAATCCAAGTCAAACAAACGCAAGCGGTTTTTAGTCGCTGTTTCATAACCAGTAACATCAATATCGTAAAGAGTTGATGTCAAAGTAAAGTCTGCAAATGGTACTTGGTAGCTACGGCTTGAGCGAACCAACCAGTTTTGCTCTGTCAACCATGCATTTGGAATTGTTTCTTGTTGGTTGTTTTTAAGAACTTGTTGGAAAAGACCAAAGTGGTAGTTAAGACCAACACCGTCACCATTCAAACCAAGAGTAGCAATTGAGTCGATAAAGCAGGCAGCCAAACGTCCCAAACCACCATTACCAAGAGATGGTTCCAATTCAACTTCTTCAACTTCGATCAAGTCTTTACCTGCAGCTGCAAGTTCTTTTTTAACATCGTCGTAAAGACCAAGGTTAATCAAGTTGTTTGACAAGAGTTTACCAATCAAGAACTCAGCTGAGATGTAGTAAACTTTTTTCTTACCAGTGTTGACTGGTTTTTGGCTGCTTGCAAGCTTGCTGTAGTTAAGAAGAGCAAGGTAAAGCTCTTCATTGCTACATTCTGCAATGGTTTTATTGTAACGATTTTGTACAAATTCTTGTAGTGATAACATGTTTAGTTGTCTCCTGATTATTGTCTTATTTCTTTAAATCTACCAAATTTTCATTAATTCGGCGATAAATTGTTGTCAAGTCAAGCAAACCTTCCTCGACAGCTGGTGTCAATTGATCTTCAGTCATACGCCAAGACCAGTTTCCACCAAGGGTAGATGGGAAGTTCATACGAGCTGCCTCATCCAATTCTAGTAAATCTTGCATAGTTGCAATTGCCATAAAGCTAACTGATGAAAATACTGTACGAAGCATAGCGTGTACCACTGTTTCGTATTCTTTACGGTTCGTGTAACGAGCCATGTACTCACGAGTCGCATCATCAATCTCATTACGGTACCAACCAAGAACCGTATTGTTATCGTGTGTTCCTGTGTACATAACTGAGTTAGCAGGTGCCAAGTGTGGGCTATCAATACTTTCGTCTTCTGGGTTGAAGGCAAATTGAAGAATCTTCATTCCTGGGAAGCCAGTACGTTCACGCAATTCGATCACTTCATCTGTCATGAAGCCAAGGTCTTCTGCGATGATGTTTAGCTCACCAAGTTCTTCCTTAACGGCTGCAAAAAGCTTGTAGCCTGGACCTTTCACCCACTCACCAGGTGCTGCTGTATCGGAACCAGCAGGGATTTCCCAATAAGATTCGAAGCCACGGAAGTGGTCGATACGAACGATATCGTAGATTTTGAAGCTTTCACGCAAGCGTTCAATCCACCATTTGTAGCCGTCTTTGTCCATTGCTTCCCAGTCATAGATTGGGTTACCCCAAAGCTGACCAGTTACAGAAAACTCATCTGGTGGGCATCCTGCGATACAAGTAGCCTTACCATTGACATCTGTTTTGAAGAGATGTGGATTTGCCCACATATCACTTGAATCTTCCGCTACGTAGATTGGCATGTCCCCAACGATTTCGATGTGGTTGTCGTTAGCGTAAGCTTTCAATTTCAACCATTGTTGGAAGAAGAAGTATTGAGTCACACGGTGGTAAACCAACTTGTCTGCCAATTGCTCACGATAGCTTTCAAGTGCTGAAGCTTTACGAGCACGAGCATCTGCATCTGGCCATTCAGTCCAAGCAAGATTGTCAAAATACTCTTTGATAGCCATATACTCAGCAAAGAGCTCAAGCCATGATTGGTTGTCTTGAGCAAATTTCTCAAAATCTTTAACATCTCCGACTTCAAAGAAACGTTTCACCGCTTTTTCTAAAAGAGGACGACGTGCATAGTAGATTTTAGCATAGTCAACTTCAGACGCATCGCTACCAAAGTCAACTCCTTCAAGGTCACTTGCTTCCAACAAACCTTGCTCCACCAAGATATCTAAATCGATAAAATGAGTGTTTCCTGCGAAGGCTGAGAAAGATTGGTAAGGAGAATCCCCGTAACTAGTTGCTCCTAATGGAAGGATTTGCCAGTAACGTTGTTTTGTACGGACCAAGAAATCAACGAAGTCGTAAGCACTTTGACCAAATGATCCGATTCCGTAAGCTCCTGGAAGAGAAGAGATGTGCATCAACACACCACTTTGACGTTTTTTCATAATAGCACCTCGTGTGTTAAAATAATGGAACGTTGCGTATTTTTCAGACGCAAACGTTTGCGTTACTTATAAGTATACTCCTTTTCAAGCATAATTGCAAGCGTTTTTAAAAAACTTTTTTGATTATTTTTAAGGAGACTAACTCATTTTAGCAAAGATAACTTAAAACTATCTAATCCTAAGGTTTGACTCTCACGAGACAGTCTACAAAGTACAAAACCTCCTTAGGGAGCTTGAATTTATATGCAACAAAGCACAAACGTCTATAGAAAATAGATAGGGATTAGAACCAGGGAGGTAGCCCCTCCTGATTTCCCTCTTTAGACAGATTCCATATATTTTTATTAAAAATACTGTATTCTTATCTATTTCATACTTTTCTTCTATTAAAATGCAAAATTATGCTATCAAATCAAGCTTAAAAATTTTTTAAAATTTTTACAAAAAATACTTGCAACCGTTTTCTATTTGTGCTATACTAAGCTCATAAAGGAAAACGTTTGCGTTTCCTTATCAATAAAACTTGCTATTCTTTGGGAGGAATACACTATGTCATCTAAATTTATGAAGAGCACTGCGGTGCTTGGAACTGTTACACTTGCTAGCTTGCTTTTGGTAGCTTGCGGAAGCAAAACTGCTGATAAGCCTGCTGATTCTGGTTCATCTGAAGTCAAAGAACTCACTGTATATGTAGACGAGGGATATAAGAGCTATATTGAAGAGGTTGCTAAAGCTTATGAAAAAGAAGCTGGAGTAAAAGTCACTCTTAAAACTGGTGATGCTCTAGGAGGTCTTGATAAACTTTCTCTTGACAACCAATCTGGTAATGTCCCTGATGTTATGATGGCTCCATACGACCGTGTAGGTAGCCTTGGTTCTGACGGACAACTTTCAGAAGTGAAATTGAGCGATGGTACTAAAACAGACGACACAACTAAATCTCTTGTAACAGCTGCTAATGGTAAAGTTTACGGTGCTCCTGCCGTTATCGAGTCACTTGTTATGTACTACAACAAAGACTTGGTGAAAGATGCTCCAAAAACATTTGCTGACTTGGAAAACCTTGCTAAAGATAGCAAATACGCATTCGCTGGTGAAGATGGTAAAACTACTGCCTTCCTAGCTGACTGGACAAACTTCTACTATACATATGGACTTCTTGCCGGTAACGGTGCTTACGTCTTTGGCCAAAACGGTAAAGACGCTAAAGACATCGGTCTTGCAAACGACGGTTCTATCGTAGGTATCAATTACGCTAAATCTTGGTACGAAAAATGGCCTAAAGGTATGCAAGATACAGAAGGTGCTGGAAACTTAATCCAAACTCAATTCCAAGAAGGTAAAACAGCTGCTATCATCGACGGACCTTGGAAAGCTCAAGCCTTTAAAGATGCTAAAGTAAACTACGGAGTTGCAACTATCCCAACTCTTCCAAATGGAAAAGAATATGCTGCATTCGGTGGTGGTAAAGCTTGGGTCATTCCTCAAGCCGTTAAGAACCTTGAAGCTTCTCAAAAATTTGTAGACTTCCTTGTTGCAACTGAACAACAAAAAGTATTATATGATAAGACTAACGAAATCCCAGCTAATACTGAGGCTCGTTCATACGCTGAAGGTAAAAACGATGAGTTGACAACAGCTGTTATCAAACAGTTCAAGAACACTCAACCACTGCCAAACATCTCTCAAATGTCTGCAGTTTGGGATCCAGCGAAAAATATGCTCTTTGATGCTGTAAGTGGTCAAAAAGATGCTAAAACAGCTGCTAACGATGCTGTAACATTGATCAAAGAAACAATCAAACAAAAATTTGGTGAATAAAAAATTTGTTCAAGGGGGGTGGAAATCAAATCCCCCTTTGAATTTATCAATAGAGACACAAATAATTTAGCTTTCTTATAAAAAAGTAGTATCCTATGAAAGGAGTTAATATGGAAAAGCAACAACCTAGTAAAGCAGCCCTGCTGTCTATCATTCCTGGGTTAGGACAGATTTACAATAAACAAAAAGCCAAAGGTTTTATCTTCCTTGGTGTAACCATCGTATTTGTCCTTTACTTCCTAGCACTTGCAACCCCTGAATTGAGCAACCTCATCACTCTTGGTGACAAACCAGGTCGTGATAATTCCCTCTTTATGCTGATTCGTGGTGCCTTCCATCTAATCTTTGTAATCGTTTATGTACTCTTTTATTTCTCAAATATCAAAGATGCACATACGATTGCAAAACGCATTAACAATGGAATTCCAGTTCCACGCACACTCAAAGACATGATCAAAGGGATTTATGAAAATGGCTTCCCTTACCTCTTGATCATTCCATCTTATGTTGCCATGACCTTCGCGATTATCTTCCCAGTTATCGTAACCTTGATGATCGCCTTTACCAACTACGACTTCCAACACTTGCCACCAAACAAGTTGTTGGACTGGGTTGGTTTGACCAACTTTACAAACATTTGGAGCTTGAGTACCTTCCGTTCTGCCTTTGGTTCTGTTCTTTCTTGGACTATCATTTGGGCTTTGGCAGCTTCTACTTTACAAATCGTAATTGGTATCTTCACAGCTATCATTGCCAACCAACCATTTATCAAAGGAAAACGTATCTTTGGTGTTATTTTCCTTCTTCCTTGGGCTGTCCCAGCCTTCATCACTATCTTGACATTCTCAAACATGTTTAACGATAGTGTCGGTGCTATCAACACTCAAGTATTGCCAATCTTGGCTAAATTCCTTCCTTTCCTTGATGGAGCTCTTATTCCTTGGAAAACAGACCCAACTTGGACTAAGATTGCCTTGATTATGATGCAAGGTTGGCTCGGATTCCCATACATCTACGTTTTGACTTTGGGTATCTTGCAATCTATTCCTAACGACCTTTACGAAGCAGCTTATATTGACGGTGCCAACGCTTGGCAAAAATTCCGCAACATCACTTTCCCAATGATTTTGGCTGTTGCGGCACCTACTTTGATTAGCCAATACACCTTCAACTTTAACAACTTCTCTATCATGTACCTCTTCAATGGTGGAGGACCTGGTAGTGTCGGAGGTGGAGCTGGTTCAACCGATATCTTGATCTCATGGATCTACCGTTTGACAACAGGTACATCTCCTCAATACTCAATGGCGGCAGCTGTTACCTTGATTATCTCTATCATTGTCATCTCAATCTCTATGATCGCATTCAAGAAACTACACGCATTTGATATGGAGGACGTCTAAGATGAATAACTCAATTAAACTCAAACGTAGACTGACTCAAAGCCTTACTTACCTTTACCTGATTGGTCTATCAATTGTAATTATCTATCCACTGTTGATTACCATTATGTCAGCCTTTAAAGCAGGTAACGTCTCAGCCTTTAAACTAGATACTAATATCGACCTCAATTTTGATAACTTTAAAGGCCTCTTCACTGAAACCTTGTACGGTACTTGGTACCTCAACACTTTGATTATCGCCTTAATTACCATGGCTGTTCAAACAAGTATCATCGTACTTGCTGGTTATGCTTACAGCCGTTACAACTTCTTGGCTCGTAAACAAAGTTTGGTCTTCTTCTTGATCATCCAAATGGTGCCAACTATGGCCGCTTTGACAGCCTTCTTCGTTATGGCGCTTATGTTGAACGCCCTTAACCACAACTGGTTCCTCATCTTCCTCTACGTTGGTGGTGGTATCCCTATGAATGCTTGGCTCATGAAAGGCTACTTCGATACAGTGCCAATGTCTTTAGACGAATCTGCAAAACTAGACGGTGCAGGACACTTCCGCCGCTTCTGGCAAATTGTTCTTCCACTTGTTCGCCCAATGGTTGCCGTACAAGCTCTCTGGGCCTTCATGGGACCTTTCGGGGACTACATCCTCTCTAGTTTCTTGCTTCGTGAGAAAGAATACTTTACTGTTGCCGTAGGTCTCCAAACCTTCGTTAACAATGCGAAAAACTTGAAGATTGCCTACTTCTCAGCAGGTGCTATCCTCATCGCCCTTCCAATCTGTATTCTCTTCTTCTTCCTACAAAAGAACTTTGTTTCAGGACTTACAAGTGGTGGCGACAAGGGATAATTTATCCCCGCCACCCTTTTTCATTTTATACTCTTCGAAAATCTCTTCAAACCACGTCAGCTTTATCTCCAACCTCAAAGTTGTGCTTTGAGCAACCTGTGGCTAGTTTGCACTTTGATTTTCATTGATTATTAGCAATTGTCACTGTAAATAATATCCTTGTAGCAAGCAATTTTTCTCCTAGACTTGAAATAAAGCGCATTTCTCTATATAATAATACTCATATAGAAAACACCTTTTAGAAAGATACCTATGCTTCCATATCCATTTTCCTATTTTTCAAGTATTTGGGGGTTTCGTAAGCCCCTGTCCAAACGTTTCGAGCTCAACTGGTTTCAACTTCTCTTTACCAGTATCTTCCTTATCAGCTTGTCTATGGTACCCATTGCTATCCAAAACAGCTCCCAGGAGACCTATCCGCTAGAAACTTTTATCGATAATGTCTATGAACCTCTGACAAATGAGGTTGTCCAGGATCTCTCTGAACATGCTACAATTGTCGATGGCACATTAACTTATACTGGAACAGTTAGTCAAGCCTCTTCTGTTGTGATTGGTTCAAGTCAAATCAAGGAATTACCTAAGAACTTGCAACTGCATTTCGATACAAATGAGCTAGTCATCAGCAAGGAAAGCAAGGAACTGACCCGCATCTCTTACCGAGCCATTCAGACTGAGAGTTTCAAAAGCAAAGACAGCTTGACCCAAGCAATTTCTAAAGACTGGTACCAACAAAATCGTGTCTATATCAGCCTCTTCCTAGTTCTCGGTGCGAGCTTCCTCTTTGGTTTGAATTTCTTTATCGTCTCTCTAGGAGCTAGTCTTCTCCTTTATATCACTAAGAAATCACGCCTCTTTTCATTTAGAACCTTTAAAGAGTGCTATCACTTTATCTTGAACTGTTTAGGATTGCCGACTCTGATTACACTTATTTTGGGATTATTTGGCCAAAATATGACAACCCTGATTACTGTACAAAATATTCTTTTTGTTCTGTATCTGGTCACTATCTTTTATAAAACACATTTCCGTGATCCAAATTACCATAAATAGGAGATTTTTATGCCCGTTACGATTAAAGACGTGGCCAAGGCTGCTGGTGTTTCGCCTTCAACCGTAACCCGTGTTATTCAAAATAAATCAACCATTAGCGACGAAACAAAAAAACGCGTTCGCAAAGCTATGAAGGAACTCAACTACCACCCAAACCTCAACGCTCGTAGCTTGGTAAGCAGCTATACTCAGGTTATCGGATTAGTTCTTCCTGATGACTCAGACGCCTTCTACCAGAATCCTTTCTTTCCATCGGTTCTACGTGGCATCTCTCAAGTCGCATCTGAAAACCACTATGCCATTCAGATAGCAACAGGGAAAGATGAGAAGGAGCGTCTCAACGCTATTTCACAAATGGTCTACGGCAAGCGTGTAGATGGGCTAATCTTTCTCTATGCCCAAGAAGAAGACCCTCTCGTAAAACTCGTCGCAGAAGAACAGTTCCCCTTCCTTATCTTAGGTAAATCTCTATCTCCTTTCATCCCACTTGTCGACAACGACAATGTTCAAGCTGGTTTTGATGCGACTGAATATTTCATCAAAAAAGGCTGCAAACGCATTGCCTTTATCGGAGGAAGTAAAAAGCTCTTCGTGACCAAAGACCGTTTAACAGGCTATGAACAGGCGCTTAAACATTACAAACTTACCACTGACAACAATCGCATCTACTTTGCCGACGAGTTTCTGGAAGAAAAGGGCTATAAATTTAGCAAGCGATTATTCAAGCACGATCCACAAATTGATGCTATCATCACAACCGATAGCCTCCTAGCTGAAGGTGTTTGTAACTATATTGCCAAACACCAGCTGGATGTCCCTGTTCTCAGCTTTGACTCGGTTAATCCCAAACTCAACTTGGCAGCCTATGTCGATATCAATAGTTTAGAGCTTGGTCGTGTTTCCCTTGAAACTATTCTCCAGATTATTAATGATAATAAAAACAATAAACAAATTTGTTACCGTCAATTGATCGCCCACAAAATTATCGAAAAATAAGAGACTGGGCAAAAAGTCGTTAAAAGCAAAAACGCATAGTATCAGGTATTGAAAAAACTTGATACTATGCGTTTTAATGTGGGAAGATTTACTTCCTTTTCTACTGAAATTGAGTCTTTTCCCAAGATCTTTTTATACTCAATGAAAATCAAAGTGCAAACTAGGAAGCTAGCCGCAGGTTGCTCAAAACACTGTTTTGAGGTTGCAGATAGAACTGACGAAGTCAGTAACATATATACGGCAAGGTGAAGCTGACGTGGTTTGAAGAGATTTTCGAAGAGTATTAATCACTAATTATCTATCTCAACAAATCTTCCTAGAATATGAACATTTTCCGAGACAGAGACAAAGGAGCTTGGATCCACTTGTGTCATAATCTGTTTAAATTCATTAAACTCTGCACGTGTAATGACAGTGATTAAAACTGCCTTTCTCTCGTGATTATAGGTTCCTTCTGCATCGTGGATCATGGTTGCTCCGCGGTGCAATTTTTTATGGATTTTTTCAATTACCTTCTCTGGATGATTTGTCACAATCATGGCCTGCATACGCTTTTGCTTAGTAAAGACTGCGTCTGTCACACGGCTAGAGACAAAGATGGTAATCATAGAATAAAGAGCGTATTTCCAACCAAAGGTCAAACCTGCTATCAGCATGATAGTTCCATTTACCAAGAAAGAAATACTACCGACATTCTTACCCGTTTTCTTGCGAATAGTCAGGCTGACGATATCCGTCCCACCACTGGAGATATTGTTTCGAAGAGCAAAACCAATCCCCAAACCCATAACAACACCCCCAAAAAGGGAATTGATAATGGGATCCTCCGTCAAGGTTGCCACAGGGACAAACTGGATAAAGAAGGAACTCATAGATACCGTGATAAAGGTAAAGACGGTGAACTTATGGCCAATCTGATACCAAGCTAAGACCATCAAAGGGAAGTTAATGGCGTAGAAGCTTAGCGAAATCGGAATATGAAAACCAAACCAGTGATTACTCAAGGCAGAGATAATCTGTGCCAGACCTGTTGCACCACTCGAATACACATGCCCTGGTTGGAAAAAGAAATTAACTGCTACTGCTGATAAAAAACCATAGACCAGAGAGGCCGAAATCTTCTCATCATACTTTTCTCGAGAGATACTTTGTAAGACACGTAAAATTTTTATCTGATAAGCAAAGCGGCGCAGATAATAGCGCCACCGCTTAATTCGTTTTGCTTGTTTCATCTTCTTCTACTTGTAAGCTGAGTTCCTCTAGTTGTTTGAGAGCGACTGTTGATGGAGCTTGTGTCATTGGGTCAGTTGCCTTGTTGTTCTTAGGAAAGGCAATGACTTCACGGATATTTTCTTCTCCAGCAAGCAACATGACAAAACGGTCAAGCCCGATAGCCAAACCACCGTGTGGTGGGAAACCATAGTCCATGGCTTCAAGAAGGAAACCAAACTGGTCATTGGCTTCTTCAGCTGAGAAACCAAGAGCCTTGAACATGCGTTCTTGAAGGTCTTTTTGGTTGATACGAAGGCTACCACCACCAAGCTCATAACCGTTCAAGACGATATCGTAAGCAATGGCACGAACCTTAGCCAAATCACCTTCTAATTCGTGAGCAGTCTCTTCCTGTGGAAGGGTGAAAGGATGGTGGGCGCTCATGTAGCGGCCTTCTTCTTCAGACCATTCAAACATCGGCCAGTCAACCACCCAAAGGAAGTTGAACTTATCATTATCAATCAAGCCAAGCTCTTTAGCAATACGTCCACGAAGGGCACCCAGTGTTGCATTAGCCACTTCAAGCGTATCCGCCACAAAGAGAACCAAGTCCTTATCTTCAAGAGCAAGCGCTGTTGTCAATTCTTCTTGGATACCAGTCAAGAACTTGGCAACTGGTCCGTTTAATTCTCCATCAACCACCTTAACCCAAGCAAGACCTTTGGCACCATACTGTTTGGCTACTTCCGTCATCTTGTCGATGTCTTTACGTGAATAGTTGTCCGCAGCTCCTTTGACCACAATCGCTTTTACAGCAGGTGCTTCTGAAAAGACTTTAAAGTCTACACCTTTGACCACTTCTGTCAAGTCCTGAAGCAACATGTCAAAACGAGTATCTGGCTTGTCAGAACCGTAAAGAGCCATAGCATCATCGTATTTCACACGAGGGAACGGTAGCGTTACTTCGATGCCTTTTGTTTCCTTCATCACGCGCGCGATCAAGCCTTCTGTAATATCTTGGATTTCTTGCTCAGTAAGGAAGGACGTTTCCAAGTCGACCTGAGTAAATTCAGGCTGGCGGTCTCCACGCAAGTCTTCGTCACGGAAACATTTAACGATTTGGTAGTAACGGTCAAAACCAGCATTCATCAAGAGCTGTTTCGTGATTTGTGGACTTTGAGGAAGAGCGTAAAAATGCCCCTTATTAACACGAGACGGCACTAAATAATCACGCGCCCCTTCAGGCGTTGACTTAGAAAGGAATGGTGTCTCCACGTCGATAAACTCCAACTCATCCAAGTAGTTGCGGATAGAGTGGGTCACCTTGGCACGAAGTTTAAGATTTTCCAACATTTCTGGACGACGAAGGTCAAGGTAACGGTAACGCAAACGTGTATCGTCATTTGCCTCAATGCCATCCTTAATCTCAAATGGTGTTGTCTTAGCTGTGTTAAGCACAATAAGAGCTGTCACGTTTAACTCAACCGCACCAGTTGGCAACTTATCATTGGCTTGCTCACGCGCAGCGACCTGACCAGTCACCTCAATAACAAATTCGCTACGAAGGCTTTCAGCTGTTGCCATAACCTCTGCAGATACTTTTTCAGGGTTGATAACCAACTGCATGATTCCTTCACGGTCACGAAGATCGATAAAGATCAAACCACCAAGGTCACGACGACGGCCAACCCATCCTTTCAAGGTTATTTCTTGTCCGATGTGTTCCTCACGAACACGACCAGCATACATACTACGTTTCATTATTTCTCTCCTCTTTTATTCTGTTACTATTTTACCATAAAAGCGCAGGCTCTTCATGAAAATCATCAGAAAAGTTTGCCAGTCTTTAAAAGTCAGATGAAAGCCCTAAAAATTAGCGCTAATACTCTTCGAAAATCTCTTCAAACCACGTCAGCGTCGCCTTACCGTAGGTATGGTTACTGACTTCGTCAGTTTCATCTACAACCTCAAAACCATGTTTTGAGCTGACTTCGTCAGTTTCATCCACAACCTCAAAACAGTGTTTTGAGCAACCTGCGGCTAGCTTCCTAGTTTGCTCTTTGATTTTCATTGAGTATAATACAAAAATCCGATGAACTTCACCGGACTCTTTTATTTTGAATTTTTGCCTGCTTTACGCTTTTCAGCGATTTCGGCTGCCTTTCGAGGCAAGACAATTTCCGTTATGTAAGCCGTCCCAAAACGCAGTACACCTGCAATAGGAGCAAAGACAACTGCTAGATAGTTATAGAAGAAATCGCCTTTGAAGGCATAAGCTAGCCCTCCAATGATGAAAAATAGAACGACTGCCTGAATCACTGCTACTAAAATTACTCGTTTCATGTGACCTCCTGACTCTATTATAGCATGAGAATCATCAAAAAGCCGACTAAATTATTCAAAGCGTGAAGAGAAATACTGTAGACCAGACCTTTTCTGCTAATGTAAGCCAAACCCAAACTAAAACCAAGGCTAAAATAGACAAAAAATTGTTGCACATCACCTGGAAAATGAATCAAGGCAAATAGAAGACTAGATACCAGAAGAAAAATCAGGGTTCGTTTACTATTGTCCTGCTTAGGAAAGAGATAGCGTGCTAACATCCCTCTAAAAACAATCTCTTCCGTCAAAGGAGCAAAAATAACCACAGCAAAGAATGAGAAAAGTGGTTGAGACAAGGTCAAGTCTGTCGCTATTTGCTGATTTACTGAAGGATCATCTGGCAAGAAGAATTGAACGACCAGAGATAAGAACCAAACCAAGGCAGGAAGCCAAATAAATCGGTTAAAGCCGCTCTTCTCAATATAAACAGGAGCTTTCTGATACCATTTGTAAATGCCGTACACATATACTCCAGCCAAGACCACATAGAGTAGAGTAACAGCATAGGGTGAAGCGCCTAAAACAAGCGACGCAGTCGCGAGCCCCTGAATAAAGCCATAGATAAAGAAAAAGGATAGAAGGGCTAGAAGAAACCAGCCAAGGTTTTTAAGTAGTTTCATAGATAACTCCTTTATTTGAAATAACGTTTTACCATAGGTAACTGCATCACATTGATATAAACATGGATGGCTCCTACAAGCAAGAAAGCTAGTAACTGAATCTCTCCTGTCAAGAAAGAAATGATAATAAGAAAAATATATAAGGCTGGTAAGACATATTGGTGTAATTGGAATAAAATTCGAAAACTCTGTTCCAAATTAGCCTGACGCTCCCCTTCATCATAAGAATTTATATAGTTCAAGACATCCTTTGGTGTAGCGAAAAATTCCAAATCAAACTGACGAACAATCGCAATGGTTTTAAAAAGAGATTTTTGAGCGACTAAGAATACCACAAAGAGTAAGAAAGAAAGGAAAAATGTTTGAGGGTTTGTATGCAATATAATCACCTCACTTAATGAAATAAAAATAGCCAATGGAATCGCTACACCTGTAATATTAAAAGCAATGGTTCCAAACTCAAGATTCCGATACATTTGCACATAATAGGTTTCATTCAGATCGTCATCCATTTCCTCTTGATACAAGGAATGAAATTTTCTACTTTTCTTTAAGAAATTGAAAGTCAAAAACATACTAATGAAACCTATCAGTAAACAAATAGCTGATATCCATGGCATCAAGGCTTTTACATCTAAAATAATTTCGTGGGATTCGACACGTGCCTTAAACATCCCTACAAACATGCCCAAGAACCCCCCAAAGACAATAGACATCAAAAATAACAATCTACGTTTCTTTTTCATATTCATTCTCCTTTTTCACTTGCTAGATTTTTGGATTTCTTTTCAATCCATTCAATTACTGGGATGAGAGCAAAGTAGACCCAAACAAATTGGTCGCTTTGATAGGGATTAAACCAGCTTAGGTCCATCCCAATCAGTAGAAATACGCTGACTAATAAAGCTATGACCACTACATAATAAATCACTTTATACTTGTTCATCACTCGTCCTCCTCCAAACGAAATACCGATTCGACTGTTTCGTTGAAAATTTGAGATATTTTCAGGGCAATGATAATGGATGGGGTGTACTCATCCCGTTCTAGTAGGCTAATGGTCTGTCTGGAAACCCCTGCCAGTTTGGCTAGGTCGGTTTGATTGAGACCATCGCGAGCTCGAAGCTCTTTTAGACGATTTTTTAGTTGCATGTTACACACCTACTCTCCGTCAAATTCAACGGTTTGGATATCCTCAATACGTTGCAACTTGAATTTTTCTTTTCCCGTATTATCTACACGTCGTAGCTTTACCCATTCCTCATCAACATCCACAACTTCCCAGTTATCTGGCCCAATATACACTCCCGTTATAATTGGTTCCTTTCCAATCATTTCTTGTAATAATCTCGACATTTCTGCATTTCCTTTCTCTTTTCGCTCAAGTCTTTTGATTTTCTTCTCTAGTTTCTTGATTTTTTTAGAATCATTAGAATAAAAGAAAATCAGAAATAGTATAAACCCTAGTACCCACATCATAGCTCCTTTCTTCTTTTCTCTTAACTTGCTTACATTGTAACACATCTTTTTCTTTTTGACAAGTATAGTTGTCAAAAAGTTTATGATTTTTGTCATTTTGCAAAAGAAAAAGGTCAGGAGTAAGTTCCTGACCACTTTATCTATCATTAATACTCTTCTAAAATCTCTTCAAACCACGTCAGCTTCACCTTGCCGTAGGTATGGTTACTGACTTCGTCAGTTTCATCTACAACCTCAAAACAGTGTTTTGAGCAACCTGCGGCTAGCTTCCTAGTTTGCTCTTTGATTTTCATTGAGTATAAAATCCTAGTTTTTCAAAGATTTCTGAGAAGTTTTGGCTGATTGTCTCAAGTGACACTTGCACTTCTTCTCGGGTTTGGTTGTTCTTGACCGTCACTTGTCCGCTTTCGACTTCGCTCTCTCCTAGGGTGATGAGGGTCTTAGCCGCAAAGACATCTGCTGACTTGAACTGAGCTTTGAGCTTACGGTTGAGGTAATCACGCTCTGCTTTGAAACCTTGTTGGCGAAGAGCTTGGACTAGTTCTAGGGCTTTGACATTTGCTCCATCACCCAAGACTGCGATATAGACATCTAGGGCGTTTTCGATAGGGAGGGCCACGCCTTGTTTTTCAAGGATGAGAAGCAGGCGCTCTACACCAAGCCCAAAACCAAATCCAGCAGTTTCAGGGCCTCCAAAGTAAGCAACCAAACCATCGTAGCGACCACCCGCACAGACTGTCAAGTCATTGCCCTCAATCTCTGTGATAAACTCGAAAATGGTGTGGTTGTAGTAGTCCAGACCACGCACCATATTGGTATCGATGATGTAATCTACTCCAAGATTTTCCAACATCTGACGCACAGCATCAAAATGAGTTTGGCTTTCTTCATCAAGAAAGTCCAAGATAGACGGCGCATTCTCTACTGCCACCTTGTCTTCTTTTTCCTTAGAGTCCAAGACACGAAGAGGATTTTCCTCCAAGCGACGTTGGCTATCCTTAGACAAGGTCTCCTTGAGCGGTGTCAAATAGTCAATCAAGGCTTGGCGGTAGGCTGCACGGCTCTCAGGATTTCCAAGAGTGTTGAGGTGCAATTTGACACCTTGAATACCGATTTCCTTCAAAAAATGGGCTGCCATAACGATTGTTTCCACATCGGTAGCTGGATTGCTAGAGCCAAAACACTCAACACCAATCTGGTGGAATTGGCGCAAGCGCCCTGCCTGTGGACGCTCATAACGGAACATAGGTCCCATGTAGTAGAACTTGCTTGGCTTTTGCACTTCTGGGGCGAAGAGTTTATTTTCCACATAGGAACGGACAACGGGCGCAGTTCCTTCTGGACGGAGGGTAATATGGCGGTCACCCTTGTCATAGAAATCGTACATTTCCTTGGTTACGATATCCGTTGTATCTCCGACAGAGCGGCTGATAACCTCGTAATGCTCGAAAATAGGCGTACGCACTTCTGCGTAGTTGTAGCGCTTGAAAATTTCACGGGCAAAGCCCTCAACGTACTGCCACTTAGCAGACTCAGCAGGTAAAATATCCTGCGTTCCTTTTGGTTTTTGTAATTTCATAGGGAATCCTCTTTAAACTTAATAGTCTTATTTTACCATAAATAGAGGGATTAAAACAGTGAGAAAAAAATTAGGATTTAGATATCATTTTTGAGATTAAGAATTGTCAAAAAAATAGCTAGCAAGGAAAAACCAACAAATAGCATCCAAGTCAACTGTATATTCCATACGGCTACTAGTGAAAAACAAACTGTTCCCACAGGTATGGATAAGGTAAACAATAGACCTAAAAAATTACTAGTACGAGCTAGAACCTCTGGAGCTAGATTTTTCATGAGCATGGCACTAATCTTTGGTTGAACTTTACCAGACACATACAGAGTAAAGAAGAGAAATAGCAAACCAAGCACGACTTGATTGAATAAATTAGCCAAACCAACTAGACTAAGTCCTACGGTCGCCCACATCATCAATCTAGGCAAGGACTGCTTCCAAAAATAATCATTGCCCGTAAGGCTACTGATGATGATTGCTACTAAAACACAGAATTGATTGATAAATAGTGCCTCTGTATAAGAAAAATTCAAGAGAGAATGGCTCAAAAAGAAGATATTATAAATTCCACCCAAAGCGCCACCCAAGGAATTAATAAGCAAGACAGCAAAGAGCATAAAACCAAAGTTTTTCTGTCCACTTTTAAGAAAAACGAGACGTAAATTTCGGTAAATTGTTAGGAACTGGTCTTTGATAGAAAGCTTCTCATTTTTTAAGTTTTCACCATCAGCAGATGACATTGACAGGCTCAATTTGCTTTTTCCTAAAAAGAGGATAGTGGCTGATACTAGGAAAAAGCAGGCATTGATTCCCGCAACGAGGGAAAAATTGTTGACCGATAGAGCTAAGAGCCAGACTCCGAAAGCTTGACCACCAATAGCTGAAATATAGGTGATGAACTGTGAAAAAGAATAAGCCTCCATCAAATCATCTTCAGCTACTTTTTCCTTAATAAGAGGCATACGCAGGCCACCTGCAAAATCACTGATGATATCACTAATGACATTGATCAAACACAGGCTAGAAAAGGCAAAGAGACTAGCTTGCTGAACAACTAGGGCTGCTAGAAAAAATAGAACCGCCTGAAACAAACCGCTATAGACCATCCATTTGACCTTGTCCCTCGTGTAATCTGCCCGAATCCCTGCAAAAACTGTAAAGAAGGTCGGAAGAATCATGACAATATTCGCCATAGCAACAGCAAAAGATGCTTGTGACAAGGTCGATGCATAGACGATAAAGACCAGGTTGAAAATCGAAGCACCAAAAGCATTGAAGAAGCGTGATAAAGTCAAAATTCTATAAGCTGGATTTCTAAACAATAGTTTCATAGATAATCTCCCTCCTTGTTCTAAGTTCTACATCAAGAATAGCTTTAGTATAGCACTTATGAATTTGCGAAACGATTCTTTTGAATATATGCAACAAACAAAATGAGCAAAAAAACGATAGAACTTTTGTAATGACCTGAGAGAGGGCAACAGTTCTATCGCTTCAAATTTTTTCTTGGTTTGCAGATATTCAACATTCGGTCGTATTTCTATAGTATTCGGCAGATTTATTACAGCCAAGCATCTCAAAAATACGGACAGCATCCTCCATCTTTTTCTGGCCTTCCTTGACTCTACCTTGCTTGCTATCAAGGAGACCTTCTGCCCACAGATAAACAATTCGGAAATAGGTCTCATTTTCCTTGTAGAAATGCTCTTCGATAACACGTTTAAAATAATAGGCATTGGTAAATTCTTCACACTCAATACTAGCTAAAAAGCCATTCAATAGTATAGTATGAAAAAGGTTTCGATTGCCAGACATTTCCATTAGAAAATCAGATTTACGTACCATTTCTCGTACATATCTAGTAAAAAGAGAAACAGATAAAAATGGAGAACTGACTGAAAATAAATTGAGTTCATAGATTCCCCAGATCTCGGTAGAAAACAAATAATCATGAAGGACTTTTCCTTCCTCTGCTGTTAACTCTACCCTTTCATCTATGCTCTTCATATAAGACTTGATAATAATGGCATTTAGAATATGTTTCTGTTTGTTGTGAGAATGGGCATGCTTTTGATACTCCCTGCGATATAAGTCCTCAAGAGGTGCTATATTCTTTGGTTCCAAGACATCTGTAATTTCTTTTCTCAACTCAGAATCTGTATCATACTGGAAACCTCTCGCCAGAAAGAGGATCTCCTCCACACTGGCAGATATATTTTCCAGAGCAAATAGAAACTTTTCCACCGAAAGCTCACTCTGACCTGTTTCAAAACGGGACAACATAGACGGCGAAAATTGTCCTCCGGTTACTTGTCTCAGTGAGATATTTCTTGACTCTCGTAATTGTCTAAAGACTTTTCCAATCTGCTCCATAGACTTCCCCTTGATTCCGTATTTTCTTCATTTTATCATATTTTTCAGAAAATTCATCAAAAACTTGCCAAATTGTCAGAATTATGAGAAAATAGAGGATATTTATCACGTGGAGGGACTGCTATGAGAGACGATATCAAAATCAATGACCGTGCTTTGGCCTTGCAAGACCAAATCATCGAAAAACTAGAGAAAGTTTTTGATACAGATGTGGAATTGGATGTTTACAATCTAGGTCTGATTTATGAAATCAATCTGGATGAAACGGGGCTCTGCAAGATTGTCATGACCTTCACCGATACTGCCTGTGATTGCGCCGAAAGCCTGCCTATTGAAATCGTGGCAGGTCTGAAACAAATCGAGGGTATCAAGGATATCAAGGTTGAAGTTACCTGGTCGCCTGCTTGGAAAATCACACGAATCAGTCGCTATGGCCGTATTGCCCTTGGACTACCACCTCGTTAAGCAGGCCAATCACTTTTAAAGATGAAAAAAGCAAGCCGAAAATGGCTTGCTTTTTGATACTCACGGCAAGGCGACGTTGACGTGATTTGAAGAGATTTTCGAGTATGAGTTTATTTT
>ERZ1023487.50-NODE-50-length-27310-cov-270.079912_pt1 | contig 27310 bp, 29 predicted proteins | sample MGYA00380539_ERZ1023487 | MGnify/ENA primary metagenome ERZ1023487 (study PRJEB33173, sample SAMEA4830356) | metagenome | study: EMG produced TPA metagenomics assembly of the PRJEB25223 data set... | reverse complement strand
TCTTCTGCATCAACATAAATAGAGAAATCAACAAAATCTGATACGAATGTTTGATTGGTTTTATTATTACCCGTTTGAAGTACATTCAAGCCCTCTAAAATAAGAATGTCAGGTTTATTTATCACATTAAATTTATCAGGAATAATATCATAGGTTAAATGCGAATAGATTGGTGCTTCCACCTCAGTTTTGCCAGATTTCACATCGGCTAAAAAATGAATAAGTTTGGGCGTATCATAAGAAATAGGGAAACCTTTTTTGTGTAAAAGATGATCTTTTTTTAGTTTTTCTAATGGATATAAAAAACCATCAGTAGTTATAAGATCTACTTTGCGCTCCGCTGGCCAATGGGAAAGAAGTGATTGGAGTATTCGTGCTGAAGTGCTTTTCCCTACCGCTACGCTACCTGCAATGCTAATGATATAAGGTACTTTTGTTTTATTACGCCCTAAAAAACGGTGTAAAACAGCTTGTCTGCGAAGGTTTTCGTCAATGTAATAATTAATTAAACGAGCTAATGGTAAATAAATCATACTGACTTCATCCAAAGATAGCTCTTCATTAAAACCTAAAAGCGGTTTAAGATCTTGTTCTGTAAGTTTTAGGGGGACAGATTTACGCAATTCTGCCCATTGTTTGCGGTTAAAACTTAAAAAAGGGGTTAGATTCATTGAGATATTATTGAGTCAAATAGACAATTGGAGAAAAATATACGCTATAAATAAAAATTTAGCATTCATTTTTCATTAAATGTGCGCTAATTTGATTAAAAAATCACTTTTTTGATTGTGATTTAAACGAATAATCAAAAAAATAAACTTTTTTATAAAAAATACTTGTCAGTTAAAGTTTTTTCCATATAATACGCCTCACTTGCTTACGACACGCCGACTTAGCTCAGTAGGTAGAGCAACTGACTTGTAATCAGTAGGTCATCAGTTCGATTCCGATAGTCGGCACCATTCTTTCGTATCAAGTATTCATTTAGTGTGGAGGGGTTCCCGAGCGGCCAAAGGGGGCAGACTGTAAATCTGTTGGCTCAGCCTTCGAAGGTTCGAATCCTTCTCCCTCCACCATCTTTTAGATGGATCCTGATGGGACAGACGAATTTAGGACTTGCGGGCATCGTATAATGGCTATTACCTTAGCCTTCCAAGCTAATGATGCGGGTTCGATTCCCGCTGCCCGCTCCAGACGCTGATATAGCTCAGTTGGTAGAGCGCACCCTTGGTAAGGGTGAGGTCGGCGGTTCAAATCCGCCTATCAGCACCAGTCTTATAATTCCTCATCCTTATATCAATCAGCAAATAAATTTATTGGTTAATGTGGTTTAATTTACCCATCGATAACCGTGTCTATTTAGAGGGACTATTTCAATGTCTAAAGAAAAATTTGAACGTACAAAACCGCACGTAAACGTGGGTACAATCGGCCACGTTGACCACGGTAAAACAACTTTAACAGCAGCAATCACAACCGTATTAGCAAAACATTACGGTGGTGCAGCGCGTGCATTTGACCAAATTGATAATGCGCCAGAAGAAAAAGCGCGTGGTATTACCATCAACACTTCACATGTTGAATATGATACACCGACTCGCCACTACGCACACGTAGACTGTCCGGGACACGCCGACTATGTTAAAAATATGATTACTGGTGCGGCGCAAATGGATGGTGCTATTTTAGTAGTAGCAGCAACAGATGGTCCTATGCCACAAACTCGTGAACACATCTTATTAGGTCGCCAAGTAGGTGTACCATACATCATCGTATTCTTAAATAAATGCGATATGGTAGATGACGAAGAGTTATTAGAATTAGTAGAAATGGAAGTTCGTGAACTTCTATCTCAATATGACTTCCCAGGTGACGATACACCAATCGTACGTGGTTCAGCATTACAAGCGTTAAACGGCGTAGCAGAATGGGAAGAAAAAATCCTTGAGTTAGCAAACCACTTAGATACTTATATCCCAGAACCAGAACGTGCGATTGACCAACCGTTCCTTCTTCCAATCGAAGATGTGTTCTCAATCTCAGGTCGTGGTACAGTAGTAACTGGTCGTGTAGAACGTGGTATCATCCGTACAGGTGATGAAGTAGAAATCGTCGGTATCAAAGATACAGCGAAAACTACTGTAACGGGTGTTGAAATGTTCCGTAAATTACTTGACGAAGGTCGTGCAGGTGAAAACATCGGTGCATTATTACGTGGTACCAAACGTGAAGAAATCGAACGTGGTCAAGTATTAGCGAAACCAGGTTCAATCACACCACACACTGATTTTGAATCAGAAGTATACGTATTATCAAAAGATGAAGGTGGTCGTCATACTCCATTCTTCAAAGGTTACCGTCCACAATTCTATTTCCGTACAACAGACGTAACTGGTACAATCGAATTACCAGAAGGCGTGGAAATGGTAATGCCAGGCGATAACATCAAGATGACAGTAAGCTTAATCCACCCAATTGCGATGGACCAAGGTTTACGTTTCGCAATCCGTGAAGGTGGCCGTACAGTAGGTGCTGGCGTTGTAGCGAAAATCATCAAATAATTGATGGATTCCTGAATGTCTTAAAGATAAAAGACAGAAGAAACAAAAAGAAAAGTGCGGAGAAAATTCTCCGCATTTTTTTATTCTATATCTGATACTTTGCTTGAGTATTTACTAAATTATTTGATTTTTATAGTGATAGCTGTGGTAAATAATTTTCAGTGATTCCAACAAGTTCTTCTATTGATATTAATTTTATCTTGCTGCTTTGAGGTAAAAGTGCGGTGAGATTTCTTGCTAAAATATCTTGTTTTAATATCATGCAATTCCCTTTACATTTGGCAAAATAATCAGGATATTTTATTGCCAATAACACACCGTCTTGCCATAGTACTACCGCATCTTTTTCTGTAATATATGAAAAATAGTCATCGAGTTCAGTTTTGGGATAATCTGATTGAGAAAATGTATAAAGCATAATATTCCTTAGAAAGTAAACAATTTTTCTGCTTGATTAAGCTTTTCTAGCAATAAAGAGCGGTCAATTTTTTCACAAGATAGGATAAGTTCTCTATTATCTAATTTAAATTTCTGCAAAGACGCTGTGCAGATAAAGCGTTGTTCTACATCATATAAATCTAATAATTTAAAGGTTCTAATGAAATCTTTTTGTTGAATGATTTCGGGTTGTTGGCTATCGATAAGATTTAATACGCCATCATCGATAAAAAATATCCCAATATCATTGGGTTCACAAAAAGCTGTCGCGGCAAGAATTGCATCTAAGCCTTCTCGTGAAATGGATTTGCCATGTGGAGATGTGCGAAATAAAAAGGCTATCTTCATAGGGTTATTACTCGATCTGCGTTTAAACTTGCTGCTATAAATTCTCCAAGACCTGCAATTGTGAATCCCTCTGCAAGATTGTAGTGATCTGTGGTTGATGTGGTTAAGTTATCGACGACGCCTCGTCTTTGAGATGCTGCAACACATAAATGTAAAGGAACATTGTGGGTGATGGAAAACATTTGCCAATGTTTTTGTAAATTAACTTCATCATTGGCTGGATACACTAATGCATTTCCGTTACTCACTCCATCTTGGAAGAAAAAAATCTGTGAGATTTCGTGTCCTTTTTTGATTAAGGATTCTGCAAATTGATAAGCTAAAAATGCCCCTTGTTTTCCGTAAATAGGGCTTTTGACGGCGATAACATAGCGCATTATTCTTGCTCTTGTTTGATTTGGCGGATATACAGGTAAACCGTATGTCGGGAAATATCTAAGCGTTCTGCGACTAAATTAATCGCATCTTTAATATCAAAAATGCCTTTTTCGTAAAGAGAAAGGACGATTTGTCGGTTTTTAGTATTATTGGCAACAGCGCGATCCGCATTGACTTCTTCTATTGTTTTTTCAATAGTCTGCGCAACCAAGTCTTCCACTGAATTCGCAAAGTTCACTGAAGATGTTTCATTCGTATGCTCCGTTGGCATAAAGCATTGCAAAAATTGAGACATGGGTACATCTAAATTGATATTGATGCAAAGCAAACCAATAATACGTTGAGTTTTATTACGAATAGCGATAGTAACTGATTTCATCAGTACGCTGCCTTTTGCTCGTGTAAAATAAGGTTTTGAAACACTTTCGCTTTGCATATTTCGGAGCGAACGTAAGGCAAGATCGGTGATTGGCGAACCAACTTGTCGATTAGTGTTATGTCCGTTGGCAATACAAATAGCAGAATGTTCAATATTTTCCAGAGAATGAAGCACGATTTCGCAGTGCTCGCCAATCAGCGCGCTTACACCATCAACGACTGCTTTGTAGGAATTTATGATAGCCTGATCTTCATCAGTGAAAGGATATTTATCGTTTAATGTCATAGCGTTAGGTTAAAAGTGCGGTAAAAATTCCGCTCGTTTTTTATAATAAAAAGCACGCGTTAAAGAACGCGCGCTATTAAACTTATCCGTTATTTTTCAGATTTCGGATTGACGTCCAATACTTCCACATCAAAAATTAATGTTGAATTTGGTGGAATAGATGCACCAGCACCTTGTTCGCCATAGCCTAATTCAGGTGCAATAACTAATTGAATTTTTCCGCCTTTTTTCACTAATTGAAGACCTTCAGTCCAGCCTTTAATTACTTGATCAAGTTGGAATTCTACAGGTTGTCCGCGCTCGACAGAGCTATCAAATACTTTTCCATTTGGTAATTTACCCGTGTAATGTACTTTAACGGTATCCGTTGATTTGATTGTATCGCCTTTACCTGCACTTTCAATTTTATACATTAAACCAGATTGCGTCGTTTTTACATCTTTCCCTTTAGCAAATTCAGCACGGAATTTATCGCCTTCTTCTTTTGCTTGTTTAGCAATCGCTTCTGCTTTTGCTTTTGATGCAGCCACTAATTTTGCTTCAATAGATTCTAAGGTTTTTTGGATTTTTTCATCTTTACGAACATCCACTTTGCCTTCTAAAGCATCTTTTAAGCCATCTAAAATACGCGCATTATCATATTTAATAACTTCTTTGTGGGAATCAACAAGATCTTTCATTTGACTGCCCATGAGCGTACCTACTGCATAAGATGCCGCTTTTTCATCGAATGTGTTATCTTCTGCAAAAACTTGGCCAGAAATCACCGCACTTACCATTAATGCTGCAATAGATAATTTTTGAATTTTTAACATATGAGTTAATCCTTTATAATGAATGGAATAATACGAGGAATAGATTAAATGGCTTTCTATCTATTCTCAACTTTTTTTTAGAATTTAGAGAAAATTTATGCAAATTCAACAAATGTTAGAAAATCGCATCGAAGAACTTGAAATGAAAATTGCATTTCAGGAACAGTTATTAGATGAATTAAATCACGCTTTAGTTCAACAGCAATTTGATATTGATAAAATGCAAGTCCAATTGCGTTATATGGCAAATAAATTAAAAGACTTTCAACCGTCTAACATTGCAAGTCAATCTGAAGAAACGCCACCGCCCCATTATTGATTTTTGCAATAAATTCGTACAAATGAAAAGGGCGCTTAATGCGCCCTTTAAATTACATTCTCAAATAATAATCAGCTAAATACTTGCCTGCTTATGCAAAGTATTTTTCCAAATCGTCGCTACCGCCAATGTGTTTACCACCGATAAACACTTGTGGAACAGTAGTACGACCTGAAACTGCACGTACGCTCACGATTGTTGCATCGTGACCTAATATGATTTCTTCAAAGCTTAAGCCTTTATCGTGTAAAAGTTGTTTTGCTTTTGCACAGAAAGGACAGCCAGGTTTTGTGAAGATTGAAATAGACTCTTGCACTTGGTGTTGTGGTGCAAGGTATTTCAACATAGTGTCAGCATCGGATACTTTGAACGGATCGCCTGGTTCGTTTGGTTCGATAAACATTTTTTCAACTACGCCGTTTTTCACAAGCATAGAATAACGCCATGAACGTTTACCGAAGCCTAAATCTTCTTTACCAACTAACATACCCATGCCTTCGGTAAATTCACCATTACCATCTGGAATGAAAGTGATGTTTTCAGATTTTTCATCTTCTTTCCATGCGTTCATTACGAAAGTATCATTTACAGATACAACAAGAATATCGTCTACACCGTATTTTTTGAATACTGGCGCTAATTCGTTGTAACGTGGTAAGTGTGATGACGAGCAAGTTGGAGTGAATGCACCCGGTAATGAGAACACGATCACTGTTTTGTTATCAAATAACTCTGAGGTAGTTACATCAACCCATTTATCACCCTGACGAGTGCGGAATGTCACTTGAGGGACTTTTTTTCCTTCCATACTAGACATTGTTTTTTCTCCTATTGGTTGTTAATTTAAATTTTACGTGCTGTATTATAGGGAAAATTATGATATAGTCATAATCAATTAATTCTATTCTTTTAATTGAATTTTTCTATAGGGAAAATCTCATGAATATCCGTGATCTAGAATATCTTGTTGCTTTATCTGAATATAAACATTTCCGCCGTGCTGCCGATTCTTGTAATGTGAGCCAACCAACATTAAGTGGGCAAATTCGTAAGTTAGAAGATGAGCTCGGTATTATTTTGTTAGAACGTACTAGCCGTAAAGTGTTGTTTACTCAATCTGGGATGTTATTGGTTGATCAGGCTCGTACAGTTCTTCGAGAAGTAAAATTATTGAAAGAAATGGCGAGTAATCAAGGTAAAGAAATGACCGGGCCATTACACATCGGTTTAATTCCAACGGTTGGTCCTTATTTGCTCCCTTATATTGTGCCAATGTTAAAAGCGGCATTCCCTGATTTAGAAGTGTTTCTTTATGAAGCGCAAACGCATCAATTATTAGAACAATTGGAAACGGGGCGTTTAGATTGTGCTATCGTTGCCACTGTTCCAGAAACTGAGGCTTTTATTGAAGTACCTATTTTCAACGAGAAAATGTTACTCGCCGTATCAGAGCATCATCCTTGGGCTCAAGAAAGTAAACTTCCAATGAACCAATTAGATGGTCAAGAAATGTTAATGCTTGATGATGGTCATTGTTTGCGCAACCAAGCGCTAGATTATTGCTTCACTGCTGGTGCAAAAGAAAATTCCCATTTCCAAGCAACTAGTCTTGAAACTTTGCGCAATATGGTGGCAGCCAATGCTGGTATCACTTTTATGCCTGAATTGGCAGTACTGAATGAAGGTACGCGCAAAGGTGTGAAATATATTCCTTGTTATTCGCCTGAGCCATCACGCACCATTGCGTTGGTTTATCGTCCTGGTTCGCCATTACGTAATCGTTATGAGCGTGTGGCAAGTGCGGTCAGCGATGAAGTTAAATCTATTCTAGGTGGGTTGAAATAATGGCAGGTGTTCGTGCTGTTCAAAAAGAAAAGACTCGTCGCGCTTTAGTGGATGCGGCATTTAATCAACTTAGCGCAGAAAAAAGTTTTTCTAATTTAAGTTTACGAGAAGTGGCGCGCGAGGCTGGTATTGCGCCTACCTCTTTCTATCGCCATTTTAGTGATATGGATGAACTTGGCTTAGAAATGGTGGATGAAGCTGGTTTGATGTTGCGCCAATTAATGCGTCAAGCGCGTAAACGTATTGATGCGGGCGGTAGCGTTATTTCTGTTTCTGTGGATACATTTTTTGAATTTATCACTAATAGCACGAACGTTTTTCGCTTGCTATTACGCGAAAGTTCAGGCACTTCTCAAGCTTTTCGTACTGCGGCAGCACGCGAAATTAAGCATTTTGTTGATGAGTTAGCAGAATATATTTCCTACAAACATCAATATTCGCAATATGTTGCTTATGTTCAAGCGGAAGGCATCGTAACAATCGTATTCACTGCAGGGGCGAATGCTTTAGATATGAGTAAAGCTGAACGTGAGCAACTTAAAGCTCGTGTGATTTTGCAGTTGAGAATGCTTGCAAAAGGTGCTGATTTTGCAGCGAATAAGGAAAGAGGCAAGTAAGATAGTTTATATCTAGCCTATTAGTTTTCTCTTTGTGCTTAGATATTCACCATCTTTTATTTTTCCGAGTTATTCTCATACCAAATTTTATTCACATAAAGTGTGATAAAACCTGATGGCGTTTCTACCCGCACTTCGTCGTCTAATGTTTTTCCGATTAAAGCTCGAGCAACTGGGGAATCAATGGATATCCAATTTTTCGCAGGGGCAAATTCATCGCAACCGACGATACGATATTGCTTGGTTTCGCCTTCTTCATTTTCTAATTCCACCCACGCACCGAAGAAAACTTTTCCCTCTTGCTTTGGGTTGTAATCGACAATTTGTAGCACTTCTAATCTTTTAGTTAAAAAACGTACTCGGCGATCAATTTCACGTAAGCGGCGTTTACCATAAATATATTCGGCATTTTCGCTACGATCGCCTAGTGCAGCTGCATCTGAAACGGCTTGAGTGACTTTTGGGCGTTCTTCTTTCCACAAAAACTTGAGTTCTTGGTCAAGCGCAAGCCAGCCTTGACGGGTAATATAATTTGATTTTGCCATAATAAAATAAAAGAAAGTTTTTTGAATTATATTTGAGCCAGCCCGCTAAAACCAGTATTCTATCTTCGTTTTTTTATAATAAAGAAGTACGACAATGTTAAATCAACAAATTAGCCAAATTATTGCGGCAGAATTAACCGTTCAACCTCAACAAATCTTTGCAGCCATTCAATTATTAGATGATGGCAACACCATTCCATTTATCGCCCGTTATCGTAAAGAAGCCACAGGGGGCTTAGATGACACCCAGCTTCGCCATTTTGAAACCAGTTTAATTTATTTACGTGAATTAGAAGAACGTCGTCAAACCATCTTGAAATCTATTGAAGAGCAAGGAAAATTGACTGATGAATTGCGTGACAAAATTCATGCGACACAAAGCAAAACCGAATTAGAAGATTTATATTTGCCGTACAAACCTAAACGTCGCACCAAAGGGCAAATTGCCATTGAAGCCGGTCTTGAACCATTGGCTGATTTACTTTGGAGCGAGCCAAAAAATGATCCAGAATCAACCGCACTTTCCTTTGTGGATGCTGATAAAGGCGTGACAGACACCAAAGTAGCCCTTGATGGTGCACGCTATATTTTAATGGAACGTTTTGCTGAAGATGCAGGTTTATTAGCGAAAGTCCGTGATTATTTAGCAAAAAATGCCGTTATCGTATCAAAAGTGATCGAAGGCAAAGAAACGGAAGGCGCAAAATTCCAAGATTATTTCGACCACCAAGAATTATTGAAAAATGTGCCTTCTCACCGAGCATTGGCTATGTTCCGTGGACGTAATGAGGGCATTTTACAATTAAGTTTAAATGCTGATCCTGATGCGGAAGAAGGAAGTCGCCAAAGCTATTGTGAAGAGATTATTCGTGATTATTTAGATGTACGTTTCACGGGACAGCCAGCAGATAAATGGCGTGAGCAAGTGATTGCGTGGACATGGAAAATCAAAGTTTTGTTGCATTTAGAAACGGAATTAATGGCAAGTTTACGTGAAAAAGCGGAAGAAGAAGCCATAGATGTTTTCGCCCGAAATCTGACCGCACTTTTAATGGCGGCACCGGCAGGGGCGAAAAGTACTATGGGCTTGGACCCAGGCTTACGTACGGGAGTTAAAGTTGCAGTAGTGGATAACACAGGTAAATTATTAGATACCACAATTATTTATCCACACACGGGGCGTGAAGCCGAAGCGCAAGTGGCGATTTTCAGCTTAATCCGCAAACATAACGTGGAATTAATTGCCATTGGTAATGGTACGGCTTCTCGTGAAACAGAACGTTTTGCGAAAGACGTGATTAAAGAAATTAAAGAAAATAAACCACAAACCGTTGTAGTAAGCGAAGCGGGCGCGTCCGTTTATTCAGCTTCTGAATTTGCCGCAAATGAATTCCCGAATTTAGATGTATCTTTACGTGGTGCGGTATCAATTGCACGTCGTTTACAAGATCCATTGGCAGAATTAGTGAAAATCGAACCAAAAGCCATTGGTGTAGGGCAATATCAACACGATGTAAACCAAACTCAACTTGCACGTAAACTCGATGCAGTAGTGGAAGACTGTGTAAACGCAGTAGGTGTGGATTTGAATACGGCATCCGCACCATTGCTCGCTCGCGTGGCTGGAATGACGAAAACCTTAGCGCAAAACATTGTGGTATATCGTGATGAAAATGGGCGTTTTGAAAGCCGCAGCGAATTGAAAAAAGTGCCACGTTTAGGGCCAAAAGCCTTTGAGCAATGTGCAGGCTTTATGCGTATTGCTGAAGGGAAAAATCCACTTGATGCTTCAGGTGTTCACCCAGAAGCTTATCCTGTGGTCGAAAAAATTTTGCAAGCTACCGCTCAATCTATTCAAGATTTAATGGGTAATGCGGGTGTGGTACGTCTGCTTGATGCAAAACAATTCATTGATGAGCAATTTGGTTTACCAACGGTTCAAGATATTTTCAAAGAATTGGAAAAACCGGGTCGTGATCCACGCGGCGAGTTCAAAACCGCTGTATTTGCTGAGGGCGTGGAAGAAATAACGGATTTAAAATCTGGTATGATTTTAGAAGGAACAGTGACTAATGTAACTAATTTTGGCGCATTTGTGGATATTGGTGTTCATCAAGATGGTTTAGTACATATTTCATCATTAAGCGATAAATTTGTGGAAGATCCCCATCAAGTGGTAAAAACAGGCAATATTGTAAAAGTCAAAGTGTTAGAAGTAGATGTGTCACGTAAACGCATTGCATTGACGATGCGATTAGATGAAAGTGCGGTCAAAAATGACGGTAAATCTGACCGCACTTTATCCGCAAGACCTCGTGCAAATACGCAGCGAGAGGCGCGTAGTTCAAGAGGTAATAATGCGATGGGCAATGCCTTTGCTGATGCGCTAAAAAATTGGAAAAAATAACAAGTTATAGGGCGAAATTATTCGCCCTTTTTTTATCGCTTTCCTTTCCCGAAAAGCATCGCCAAAACGGCGATTTTTTGCTATAATCTCGCCCAATTTTTATTTACAAAAGAATGAGATAAATTATGTCAGAAACGACCAATGATAACTATGGTGCATCGAGCATTAAAGTATTAAAAGGCCTTGATGCGGTGCGTAAACGTCCAGGTATGTATATCGGCGATACCGATGACGGTACTGGTTTGCACCATATGGTATTTGAAGTGGTGGATAATGCCATTGATGAAGCCCTCGCTGGCCATTGTTCCGATATTATCGTGACAATTCACGATGATAATTCTGTATCGGTGCAAGATGATGGGCGCGGGATTCCTGTGGATATTCATCCTGAAGAAGGCGTTTCTGCAGCAGAAGTGATTATGACTGTGCTTCACGCAGGCGGTAAATTTGACGATAACTCTTATAAAGTATCGGGCGGTTTACACGGCGTGGGCGTATCTGTAGTGAATGCGCTTTCTGATAAGTTACAATTAACCATTCGTCGTCAAGGTCACGTTCACGAGCAGTTTTATCATTTAGGGGAGCCTCAATCGCCATTAACAGTGATTGGCGAAACAGAGGCAACAGGGACAACGGTTCGTTTCTGGCCAAGCTCAGATATTTTTGCTATCACAACCTTTGATTACAAAATCTTAGCAAAACGCTTACGTGAGCTTTCTTTCTTAAATTCTGGCGTATCTATTCGTTTAATCGATAAACGTGATGGATCTGAAGATCATTTCCATTACGAAGGCGGTATTCAAGCATTCGTAGAATATTTGAACAAAAATAAAAACCCAATTCATCCAAAGCCATTTTATTTTACCGCTGAGAAAGATGGTATTGGCGTAGAAGTTGCATTGCAGTGGAATGATGGTGTAAATGAAAACGTGTATTGCTTTACCAATAACATTCCTCAACGTGATGGCGGTACTCACCTAGCTGGTTTCCGAGGAGCTTTAACCCGTAGCTTAAATAGCTATATGGAAAACGAAGGCATGCTGAAAAAAGAAAAAGTGGCGACTTCAGGCGATGATGCACGTGAAGGTTTGGTGGCGATTATTTCAGTTAAAGTGCCAGATCCAAAATTCTCATCGCAAACGAAAGATAAACTCGTGTCTTCAGAAGTTAAAAGTGCGGTGGAATCAGCGATGAATGAAAAAATGCAGGAATATTTATTGGAAAATCCTGCAGATGCAAAAATCATCGTAAACCAAATTATTATGGCAGCTCGTGCGCGCGAAGCAGCACGCAAAGCTCGTGAAATGACGCGCCGTAAAGGGGCATTAGATATTGCAGGTTTACCAGGTAAACTTGCAGACTGCCAAGAAAAAGATCCTGCACTTTCTGAACTTTACTTGGTGGAGGGGGATTCCGCAGGTGGTTCTGCGAAAGTTGGTCGTGATCGTAAAACTCAAGCAATTTTGCCATTGAAAGGTAAAATCTTAAACGTAGAAAAAGCACGTTTCGACAAAATGTTGTCTTCCCAAGAAGTGGGCACATTAATTACTGCTTTAGGCTGCGGCATTGGTCGTGATGAATATAACCCAGATAAATTACGCTATCATCATATTATTATCATGACTGATGCTGATGTGGATGGTTCTCACATTCGTACGTTGCTTTTAACGTTTTTCTATCGTCAAATGCCTGAGCTGATTGAGCGTGGTTATGTTTACATTGCTCAGCCGCCACTTTACAAAGTGAAAAAAGGAAAACAAGAACGCTACATTAAAGATGCGGATGAAATGGAGCAATATGAATTAACCCTTGCGTTAGATGGCGCAGAATTACATATTAGCGCAAATGCACCAGCAATGAATGCCCTTGTATTTGAGAAATTGGTGGCAGAATATAACAGCGTACAAAAACTTATCGGTCGTTTAAACCGTCATTACCCAGTGCCTGTATTGCAAGGATTAATTTATCAGTCGCCAATTTCTATTGAAATGATGAAAGAGGAAAGTGCGGTTGAAAATTGGGGTAAATCTTTTGTTGAACAACTGACTGCAAAAGAAACAGAAGCACATCAATATTCAGTGCGTACACAATTTAATGCGGAACGCCAAGTGTATGAAGCGGTGATTACTGTTCGCAAACACGGTATTGATACCGATTATTTCTTGAATTTTGATTTTGTTCACGGCAATGAATACGCGAAAATTGTTTCTCTTAATAAACAACTCAATGGTTTATTAGAAGAGGGTGCTTATGTTATTCGTGGCGAAAAAGTACAACCAGTGCGTAGTTTTGAACAAGCCGTTGAATGGCTAGTAAAAGAATCTCGTAAAGGCCTTGAAGTACAACGTTATAAAGGACTTGGTGAAATGAACGCAGATCAACTGTGGGAAACCACAATGGATCCAAATTCACGTCGTATGTTGAAAGTTTCTATTAAAGATGCTGTTGCAGCAGATCAATTATTCACTACCTTAATGGGAGATGAAGTTGAGCCACGTCGTGAGTTCATTGAACTGAATGCGTTAAGAGCAAATTTGGACGTGTAAATTTTCGTCTATTTATATTCAATTCATGACTGAAAGGGCACCAAAGTGCCCTTTCTTTGTTTATCTTGTTATTTCATATAAGGATTACTATTGGTTTTTTGAACTTAAGTGAGTAAACTAAATGCACTCATTTTCTCAACGGAGAACCTTTATGAAACCTTATCTTATCGCCCCATCAATTCTTTCTGCCGATCTTGCACGTCTTGGCGATGACGTACAAAACGTACTTAATGCAGGCGCGGATGTTATTCATTTTGATGTTATGGATAATCATTATGTACCTAATCTCACTTTTGGGCCTGCAGTATGTCAAGCCTTGCGTGATTACGGCATTACCGCACCGATAGATGTGCATTTAATGGTAAAACCGGTCGATCGCATTATTCCCGATTTTGCTAAAGCGGGTGCGAACTACATCACTTTTCACCCAGAATCTAGCGAACATATTGACCGCTCTTTGCTGCTTATTCGTGATTGTGGTTGTAAATCTGGATTAGTTTTTAACCCTGCGACGCCGTTGAGCTATTTAGATTACGTTTTAGATAAAGTGGATGTGGTTTTATTAATGTCAGTGAATCCTGGATTTGGCGGACAATCTTTTATTCCAGCAACATTGAAGAAATTACAACAGGCTCGTAAGATCATTGATGAAAGTGGTTATGACATTCGTCTTGAAGTAGATGGTGGCGTGAAGGTTGATAACATTGCAGAAATTGCCGCGGCGGGTGCAGATATGTTCGTGGCAGGTTCTGCAATTTTTGGTAAGCTAGATTATAAACAAGTTATTGACCAAATGCGTACACAGTTAGCAAGTGTTAGCGCATAACCGTTATTTTAATAAAATATGATCGTAATAGAACAGAGAAAAACAATGAATACACAATTTAAACTTATTGGCTTTGATTTAGACGGCACCTTGGTAAATAGCCTGCCTGATTTAGCGTTATCCGTAAATTCTGCCTTGGCTGAATTTGATTTACCGCAAGCGCCAGAAGAATTAGTTTTAACTTGGATCGGCAATGGCGCGCCTGTATTAATTGCCCGTGCGTTAGATTGGGCGAAAAAACAAACAGGAAAAGTGCTAACTGAAACAGAGGTTAAGCAAGTAACAGAACGTTTTAATTTTTATTATGGCGAGAATTTATGTAATGTCAGCCACTTGTATCCAAATGTAAAAGAAACTTTAGAAACCTTGAAAGAAAAAGGCTATGTCCTAGCAGTTGTTACCAATAAACCCACAAGACATGTTCAACCTGTATTAGCAGCATTTGGCATTGATCATTTATTTAGTGAAATGTTGGGCGGTCAATCCTTACCTGCCATTAAGCCACATCCAGCTCCACTTTATTATTTATGCGGAAAATTTGGTTTTGAACCACGCCAAGTGCTTTTCGTGGGCGATTCTAAAAATGATATTATCGCGGCTCACGCTGCGGGCTGTGCAGTTGTTGGTTTAACTTACGGCTACAATTACAATATCCCTATCCGTGAATCCAATCCAGATTGGGTGTTTGATGATTTTGCCCAGCTATTAAGTATTCTTTAAGTTTTCCATCTAATAAAAAGTGCGGTTAATTTTTACCGCACTTTTGTTATCTACTTAATTGATTTTAAAGAATGTTTGAAAATTCTTCTAACATTTCTTTTGGCCATACGCTTGATTGCACTTCACCGATATGTTTTTTACGAAGTAAAAGCATCGCTAAGCGAGATTGACCGATACCACCGCCGATAGTTAATGGCAATTTCCCGTTTAATAAATCTTGGTGCCAATCCATTTTTAAATGGTCTTCATCGCCTGTTAAGCCAACTTGTAAGCGTAATGCACTTTCATCTACGCGGATACCCATTGAGGAAAGTTCAAAGGCTTTGCCTAATTGGTCGTTCCATACCAAAATGTCGCCATTTAAGCCTTTGTAGCCATTTTCAGATTCTGTTGTCCAGTCATCATAGTCAGGTGCACGACCATCATGAGGTTTGCCATCTGAAAGTTTGCCGCCAATCCCGATTAAGAATACTGCACCGTATTCTTTACAAATTGCGTTTTCACGCTCTTTACTGCTTAAATCTGGATAGCGTTTTACTAAATCTTCGCTATGCACAAAGGTAATCTGTTTTGGAAGAATGGAAGAAATATCAAAACGTGCTTCTACGGCTAATTCTGTTAAACGAATAGCACGATAAATAGAATTTACCGTTTCTTTTAAGTATGCAAAATTACGACGACCTTCAGGAATCACTTTCTCCCAGTCCCATTGATCTACATAAACAGAGTGAGTTGGATCAAGAGAATCTTCATCGGGACGCAATGCTTTCATATGAACAAACAAGCCTTCGTCTTCTTTAAAGTTGAAACGAGCTAATGTATGGCGTTTCCATTTCGCAAGAGAATGCACAACTTCAAATACGGCATTTGGAATACATTTCACATTAACCTGTACGGCTTTTTCAATGCCTGATAAGTTATCTTGCATTCCGTTACCCACTTGGCTCAAAATTGGGCCTTGCACTTCAATAATGCCAAGTTGCTCAATAAGATTTTGGGTAAAAGTGTTCTTCACAAAGCTGATTTCTTGTTGTTGTAAAATAAATGTCTTTTTCATTTTGATAACCTTTTTTAACGAGGAGTAATATTTTTGAGTATTATTCAGTAAATAATGATTTTATTTCAAGTATTTTATTTACTTTCTTTTCTTGGTTGAATATCATCTAATTCATTGTGAAAAAATTAAATAAAATCTAAAGGAGGAAGTTTTATGCACAACATTGATAGTTTAGATCAAAAAATATTACGTGTACTCACTAAAGATGCGAGAACACCATACGCAGAAATGGCTAAAAATTTTGGTGTTAGTCCAGGAACGATTCACGTTCGGGTCGAAAAAATGCGTCAATCGGGCATTATTAAAGGCACAAAAGTGATTATTGATGAACGTAAATTAGGCTATGATGTATGTTGTTTTATCGGCATTATTCTAAAAAGTGCAAAAGATTATGAAAAAGTGATCAAAAAGCTAGAAAGTTTTGATGAAGTAGTCGAGGCCTATTATACAACGGGCAATTATTCGATTTTCTTAAAAGTGATGACGCACACAATCGCAGAATTACATTCGGTTTTGGCGACCAAGATTCAGTTAATTGATGAAATTCAATCCACTGAAACCTTGATTTCAATGCAAAATCCAATTTTGCGAGATATTAAACCTTAAGAACATAGAAAGTGCGGTGAAATTTTTATTCAAATTTATCTTGGTGTTTAAATTTCAATAAATCTCTCCGCTCTTTTTTATTTGGGCGACGATCAGGATGGGGCATTGAAAGGGAATTATTTTTTCTTGCCCACGCGATTTCTTCTCTTTTTTTCACGCTACTTTCGGTTTCTTGATAGAGTAATTGTGCTTCTGGCGCACCTCGGCGTTGATCGCTTAAGGCGATAATTTTTATTTCTTTTTCTTCGTTTCCCTGGCGAAGTTTTAACATTGCGCCCACTTCCACAATTTTACTTACTTTCGCACGTTGATTGTTGTAATGCACTTTACCACTTTCAATCATCGCTTTAGCAATGCTCCGTGTTTTGTAAAATCGGGCAGCCCACAACCATTTATCTAATCTGACTTCTTTTTCTGCCATTATTTTCTCCTTATTTTGATTCGACAAAATAGTACCACAAAGTATGCTAATGAACCGTTATTAAAAATTTTATTCTTTAATAGGATTTTTATTAAATGAAAAAAAATAAAAACAGGTTAATTTAAACATTTTTCAATAAAACAAATTTTATGTTAAAAAAACTTGAAAAATAGTCAAATTTTTGACAAGGTTGCGCGGTTTTCTTTTTTTAAGCTCAAGGAACAATTTATGTATAACGAAAACTTAAAAGAATTGACCGTTCGAGGAATTATCCTCGGTGCATTGATTACGGTAATTTTCACTGCATCCAATGTGTATCTCGGTCTAAAAGTGGGGGTGACATTTGCGTCATCTATTCCAGCGGTCGTCATTTCTATGGCAGTACTCAAATTTTTCAAAGATTCTAGCATTCTTGAAAATAATATGGTGCAAACTCAAGCATCTTCAGCAGGTACGCTTTCTTCTGTGATCTTCGTCTTGCCTGGTTTATTAATGATGGGCTACTGGCAAGATTTCCCATTCTGGCAAACGATGTTGATTTGTGCAGCTGGTGGTACATTGGGCGTGTTATTCACTATTCCATTACGCCGTGCAATGGTGGTAAATAGTAATTTACCTTATCCTGAAGGGGTAGCCGCTGCAGAAATTTTGAAAGCAGGTAATCATGCAGATGGCGACAGCGGTGTGAAAGATATTGCTTACGGTGGTGTTTTAGCAGGATTAGTGGCATTTTTAACTAATGGTTTACGCATTATGGCTGATGGCGCAAGTGCTTGGATTCAAACAGGAAAAGCGGCGTTCCAATTACCAATGGGCTTTTCACTTGCCTTGCTTGGCGCGGGTTATTTAATTGGTATCGTGGGCGGTATCGCAATGTTGATCGGTGTTATTTTGACTTGGGGTGTGGCAGTGCCATATTTCACAATGTCAGAAGATATTGCCGCGGATGCAAGTTTAATTGATTCTGCGATGACTGTTTGGAAAACCAAAGTGCGTTATATTGGTGTGGGTACAATTGGCATTGCTGCGATTTGGACATTGCTGATTTTAATGAAACCAATGATTGAAGGAATGGTTCATTCTTTCCGTATGCTGAAAGGTGGGCAAGAGGCATCAGAACATCGTATTGATATTGACCTTTCTCCAAAAACAATGATTTATATCTTAATTGCGACGGTTGCGTTAATTGTTATTTCATTACATCACTTTATTGCGGCGGCACCAATTTCGCCTGAGCTTTCCATTTTATTAGTGGTAGTTTGTACTTTCTTAGCGGTATTTATCGGCTTCTTTGTGGCTGCGGCTTCTGGTTATATGGCTGGTTTAGTGGGTTCATCTTCAAGCCCAATTTCTGGTATCGGAATTATTTCTGTTATCGTGATTTCATTAGTATTGGTGTCAATCGGTAATGCCTCGGGCTTATTTGAAACTGTAGATGGTCAGAAATTTTTAACCGCACTTACATTGTTTACGGCATCTATCGTAATCACTACAGCTTGTATTTCTAATGATAATCTACAAGATTTAAAAACGGGTTTATTAGTTGAAGCAACACCTTGGCGACAACAAGTTGCATTAATTATCGGCTGCTTTGTCGGTGCACTTGTTATTGCGCCAGTATTAGAAATCTTATATCACGCGTATGGTTTCAGTGGTGCATTGCCACGCCCAGATATGGATCCTTCACAAGCCTTATCTGCACCACAAGCAACGTTAATGACCGCCATTTCTCAAGGTATTTTCACAAATAAATTGGAATGGACTTACATCTTAACTGGTGTGGGTTTAGGTGCTGTGTTAATTACGATTGATGCATTTTTGAAAAAAGTCAGCAACAAAGTCTTTAGCTTGCCAGTGATTGCTGTGGGGATTGGTATTTACTTACCACCATCAATTAATACGCCTGTGATTGTTGGTGCATTCCTAGCGTGGATTATGGCTCGCCATATTGCAAAACTTGGTAACAAAGAAGTGTCAGCTAAAGCAGAACGTTTCGGTACGCTTTTCTCTGCAGGTTTAATCGTAGGCGAAAGTTTAATGGGTGTCATTTTAGCATTTATTATTGCGGCTTCTGTTACCACTGGTGGTTCTGAAGCGCCATTATCCTTAAATCTTGAAAATTGGGATACAATTGGCGAGTGGTTAGGTTTAATCGTATTTATCGTGGGTACTGTGATTTTTGCATCTCGCGTATTACGTGCGAAAAAATCTGATTAATCCTTAAATTTATTTTAGAATAGGTTATCTTCTGGATAACCTATTTTTCACTATGAAATCTTACTTAAAAACACTTATTTTTTTCCCTCTGATTTTACAGATAGTCGTCACCGCACTTTTGATTTGGTTCGATGATGACTCAAGTGGCGTTATCGTTCCTTTTTCTAGTTATGCTCTCACAGCATTTCTTCTTGCCACCATTCCCGCATTTTTAACCGCACTTTTAGCCGCAAAATTCCGTTACACACGTTATAACATTGCTTCGATTGTATTAGTTTCATCGATCATTTCATTTGTTTACTGCAATATGGCATCTTATTTTTATTTGTTATTACTCGGCGAACAAGACACTTCCTTTTGGGGCTGGTTGACCGAAGGGGGATTGTCTCTCGGGTTAATAAGCACATGCGGAATGGTATTTTATGCTCTATTTGTAATGCCGTGGTTGCTGCCAAAAACAAGAGAATAATTTTATGCTGACGCTAAACGAACATTTACTTAACCAAGTATTGCTGATTGCTTACCAAGCGGGTAAGCATTTGCAACAGTTTTATCAAAAACAGGTTCATGTTGAATTGAAAGAAGACAACACGCCTGTGACGGAAGCGGATCTTTTTGTGAGCCAATTTTTAACCGAAAAATTGACCGCACTTTTCCCTAATGTTCCCGTTCTTTCGGAAGAAAATTGCCATATTTCCTTTGAAGAACGTAAAAATTGGAAAGAATATTGGTTGATTGATCCTCTTGATGGCACACAACAATTTATTAATCGTACCGATCAATTTTCTGTGTTGATAACCTTAGTTCGTAAAAATAAACCCGTGTTAAGCATTATTCATGCGCCAATTTTATCGACAACTTATTATGCAATGCGTGATTTCGGTGCGTTTAAAAAACAACTGGATCAGGTAAAAAAACTCACTAAAAACACGACAAATTTTGACTGCCCTTTACGAATTGCGGTAGGTGCAACCACTTCACAAGAAAAAGTGCGGTCGATTTTGCCGAAGGATTTTCCTTGTGAATTTGTTGTGGTTGGTTCAAGTAGCTTAAAAAGCGGTTTGGTGGCTGAAGGTGCAGTAGATTGTTATGTTCGTTTAGGACAAACAGGCGAATGGGATACCGCTGGCGCAGAAGTGCTACTGGGTGAAACTCACGGTGCCATTTTTGACTCTCATTTTGAGCCTTTAACCTATAACCAACGCGAAACATTGATTAATCCGCATTTTGTTATGGTGGGCGATCAATCGTTCGATTGGCGTTCTGTCTTTCAATTTAATTGATTGGTTCGATTGGTTTTTTTCTCTAGAATACGGCATTATTTTCGACATTACTCGGAAGCCGAATAAGGAATAATTATGCAAACTGATAATAATTGTATCGTCATTTTTGGCGCGTCTGGTGACTTAACTCATCGTAAACTCATTCCAGCCCTTTATAATCTCTACAAAATCGGGCGTTTGAGTGAAAACTTTTCCGTTCTTGGTGTTGCACGTTCTGACTTGAACGATGAAACTTTCCGCAAAAAAATGCGTGAGGCGTTAATTCATAATGAAGAAACAACACCAGAAACCTTAGATGCTTTCTGCTCTCATCTTTATTATCAAGCAGTGAATACTTCGGATGCTCAAGATTACGGCAAACTTGTTCCACGCTTAGACGATCTTCACGATAAATATCAAACCTGTGGTAACACCTTTTACTATATGTCCACTCCGCCAAATCTTTATGGCGTGATTCCTGAGTGTTTGGCTGCACATGGTTTAAATACGGAAGAATATGGCTGGAAACGTATTATCGTTGAAAAACCTTTTGGTTACGATGAAAAAACAGCGCAAACATTAGACGTACAAATCCACCGTTTCTTTGAAGAACACCAAATTTATCGTATCGACCATTATTTAGGTAAAGAAACCGTTCAAAACTTGCTCGTATTACGTTTTTCAAATGGTTGGTTTGAACCGCTTTGGAACCGTAATTTCATTGATTATGTAGAAATTACTGGTGCAGAATCTATTGGCGTGGAAGAGCGCGGGGGCTATTATGATGGTTCTGGTGCAATGCGAGATATGTTCCAAAACCATTTATTGCAAGTGTTAGCGATGGTGGCAATGGAGCCGCCAGCGATTATTAACGCGAATTCAATGCGTGATGAAGTAGCAAAAGTGATGCATAGTTTGCGTCCATTAACTTCGGAGGATATGGAGAATAACCTTGTTTTGGGTCAATACACTGCGGCTGAAATTAACGGCAAAATGGAAAAAGGCTATCTAGAAGAAAAAGGCGTACCGGCAAATTCTCGTACTGAAACCTACATCGCATTACGTTGTGAAATTGAAAACTGGCGTTGGGCTGGTGTGCCGTTCTATGTTCGTACGGGTAAACGCTTACCAGCTCGTGTGACTGAAATTGTGATCCATTTTAAAACTACGCCACATCCTGTATTCAGCCAAAATGCACCAGAGAATAAATTAATTATTCGTATTCAACCTGATGAAGCGATTTCAATGCGTTTTGGTTTGAAAAAACCAGGTGCAGGTTTTGAAGCGAAAGAAGTATCAATGGATTTCCGTTATGCAGATTTAGCAGGCGCGCAAGTATTAACCGCTTATGAACGTTTATTGTTGGATGCGATGAAAGGAGATGCAACCTTGTTTGCTCGTACTGATGCTGTGCATGCCGCATGGAAATTTGTGCAACCGATTTTAGATTACAAAGCCAATGGTGGTCGTATTCACGAATATGAAGCTGGCACTTGGGGCCCTGTGGCAGCCGATAAATTAATTGCAAAACAAGGCAAAGTTTGGCGTAAACCGACAGGTTTAATGAAGAAAAAAGTTTAATTAATCTAATGTAGGGTGGGATTTAGCCCACCGCTCTTAATATCTAACATAATAAATTGTGGGCTAAAGCCCACCCTACGGAAAATCAATGAACTATATCAGTTTCCCAACTGCTCAACATGCAGTCGATAAAATTGTACAAGAATTTGTGATCTATAGCCAATTAACTCACCCTGTGCATATTTCCCTTTCTGGTGGTTCAACGCCTAAGTTGCTATTTAAAACCTTAGCAAAATTACCTTATGCTGAACAAATTAACTGGAAAAATCTGCATTTTTGGTGGGGAGATGATCGTATGGTTCCGCCATCTGATCCTGAAAGTAACTATGGCGAAGTGCAAAAACTTTTATTCGATCATATTCAAATTCCAACGGAAAGCATCCATCGAATTCGTGGTGAAAATGAACCGCACTTTGAGTTAAAACGCTTCGAAGAAGAATTAAGTGCGGTCATTCCAAACGGTGTTTTTGATTGGATTATTTTAGGTATGGGGACAGACGGTCATACTGCTTCTCTTTTCCCACATCAAACCAATTTTGATGATGAAAATCGAGCTGTCATTGCTGAGCATCCTGAAAGTGGTCAAATTCGCATTTCTAAAACAGCCAAACTCATTGAACAAGCTAAACGCATTACCTATTTGGTAACGGGTGAAAGCAAAGCGGATATTTTAAAAGAAATTCAAACTACCCCAGCAGAAAACTTGCCTTATCCCGCTGCCAAAATTAAAGCAAAAAATGGGGTGACGGAGTGGTATTTGGATAAAGCCGCGGCAAGGCTGCTCTAATGGAAATTTTAGCCTATATTTTAACTGCACTTGTCACCCTTGAACATTTCTACATTCTCTATTTAGAAATGTTCACCATTGAAAGCAAAAGTGGTGTTCGCCAATCAAGGGTTATACAACGGCTTTTTGGCAGCAGGGATTATTTTTGGTTATGCCATCAACCAAATTTCGGTGATTTATTTCTTTTTAGGTTGTGTGATTATCGCCGCAGTTTTTGGGGCGGTTACGACGAAGAATAAGGGGATATTGGTAAAGCAGGGGTTGCCTGAGTTGGCAATAGTTTTGCAAATGGTTGCATAAAATTGATCGCTTGTAGGGGCAAATTACATTTGCCCTATAAAAACAATTACAGCGGAATGTATGACTACGAAATATAATGCAGGTATTCATCATCGAAGATCGATTCGTTTAAAACATTATAATTATCGTTCTGAAGGATTTTATTTCATCACCATTTGTTGTAAAAATAAAGAATGTCTATTTGGGCATATCATTAATCAACAAATGCAATTAAATGATTTAGGGAATTACGTAAAACAGTGTTGGGAAAATATTCCAATGTTCTTTCCACAAGTACGAATTGATGAATTTGTTATTATGCCAAATCATTTACACGGTATTATTGAAATTATTGAACAGGTAAAGGGCAAATGTAATTTGCCCCTACAATCGAGAGCAACACAGTTGCCACAAAAGGGAACATCTCAAACAATTGGCTCAATAGTTCGTGGATTTAAAGCAGGTGTAACATCTTGGGCAAGAAAAAATAGTGAAATTTTTGATGTTTGGCAGCGAAATTATTATGAACATATTATTCGTGATGAAAAATCCTATTTGCAGATTTATGAATATATTCAAAATAATCCTATTTTATGGGAACAAGATCAATTATATGTAGATTAAAAGGGCGAATGTAATTCCCTCCTACAATTTATCTACATCATAGACAAACATGTAGGGGCTAATTATATTAGCCCCCACCATAAACAAAGATTCAGTAATCCAACAGGAGAAAACAATGTCAGTAAAAGGCGACATCGGTGTTATCGGCTTAGCCGTAATGGGGCAAAACCTCATTTTAAATATGAACGACCACGGGTTTAAAGTCGTGGCATATAACCGTACCACTTCAAAAGTGGATGAGTTTTTACAAGGTGCGGCAAAAGGCACGAATATTATCGGTGCATACTCTTTAGAAGATTTAGCTGCTAAATTAGAAAAACCACGTAAAGTGATGTTAATGGTGCGTGCAGGTGATGTGGTGGATCAATTCATTGAAGCATTATTACCACATTTAGAAGAGGGCGACATCATTATTGATGGCGGTAACTCAAACTATCCAGATACGAACCGTCGAGTGAAAGCCTTGGCGGAGAAAGGTATTCGCTTTATCGGTTCGGGTGTGTCTGGTGGCGAAGAAGGGGCGCGTCACGGGCCTTCAATTATGCCGGGCGGTAATCAAGAAGCGTGGCAGTATGTGAAACCTATTTTCCAAGCAATCTCAGCTAAAACAGAACAAGGCGAACCTTGTTGTGACTGGGTCGGCGGCGAAGGTGCTGGTCATTTTGTGAAAATGGTTCACAATGGTATTGAATATGGCGATATGCAGTTAATTTGCGAAGCATACCAATTCTTAAAAGAAGGTTTAGGCTTAAGCTATGAAGAAATGCAAGCCATCTTCGCAGAATGGAAAAATACTGAACTTGATAGCTATTTAATCGATATCACCACTGACATTCTTGGCTATAAAGATGCAAGTGGAGAACCTTTAGTCGAAAAAATCTTGGATACTGCGGGTCAAAAAGGGACAGGTAAATGGACAGGTATCAATGCGTTAGATTTTGGTATTCCATTAACTTTAATCACTGAATCCGTTTTTGCACGCTGCGTGTCTTCCTTTAAAGATCAACGTGTTGCGGCTAATCAATTATTCGGCAAAACTATTACACCAGTTGAAGGCGACAAAAAAGTATGGATTGAAGCGGTACGTAAAGCATTATTAGCGTCAAAAATTATTTCTTACGCACAAGGCTTTATGCTGATTCGTGAAGCCTCTGAACAATTTGGTTGGGATATTAACTATGGTGCAACTGCGTTGTTATGGCGTGAAGGTTGTATCATTCGTAGCCGTTTCTTAGGTAATATTCGCGATGCTTATGAAGCAAATCCAAATCTTGTTTTCTTAGGTTCAGATAGCTACTTCAAAGGCATTTTAGAAAACGCATTAAGTGACTGGCGTAAAGTGGTGGCAAAATCTATCGAAGTGGGTATCCCAATGCCTTGTATGGCGTCTGCGATTACTTTCTTAGATGGCTATACTTCAGCACGTTTACCAGCAAACTTATTGCAAGCACAACGCGACTACTTCGGTGCTCATACTTATGAACGCACAGATAAACCTCGTGGCGAGTTTTTCCACACCAACTGGACTGGTCGTGGCGGTAATACAGCATCAACTACTTATGATGTGTAGTTAAAAACATCAATAAGAATTACCGCACTTTAAACTGTTGCCATAAATTTGGATAGTTTATTAATTTGCTGAAATATTGGGCTCTGCATAATGTAGAGCTCAATTATTTATACTAAGGGTATACTTTATTGATGGCAGCGATCGTAAAGCGGTTGTAATTGTTGAATGGTGTGCGTAATAAATAAAACGGGATCTATTTGATTTAACTCGGCTTTTTCAATACTTTTCCCAATGCACCAAAAATCCTCATCTGAACGTAAGATCAGATTTTTTTCAGAAATGACCTTCACTTGGCGAAAATCATCATATTCACTTTCATCCTCTCGCCAAATCTCAAAATCAGCAAATTGTTTGAAATCAAATTGATCAAGCCACTGATTATATTGTTGCACATTAATTTGTGAGCGATCTGCACGATAGCAATGCCAATCTAAACACACTCTTAGTCGGCGACGATTTAATAGCACAGAAAAGATTGCGGCAGAATTTTGGTTAAACTCGTATTTAAAATAAGCGAAGAAATGAGTCCGCACTTGCCAACCATTGGTCCAGCTTTCAATATGCGGTTTCGCAAAAGGCGTACCGAGTTGTGCTGAAACAGATTGAATTATCGCTTTCCAATTATCCCAATGTAATTTGTAATCCGCTTTAATCGCTGGAATATCTTCTGGGCAGAATTTTTTCATTTGGGCGAATTGGTAGAAAGGAATGTTGAACAGTTCGCAAGATTCAGCCGTAAGCGAGAGCATAGCGTTTCCTTAAAAATCACTGTAATTTTTGACCGCACTTTGAGTGAAGAACTGCTTGTCTTCCCAACGCAGCAGGGTCATTCGATTATTCCACACACAACCAGTATCTAAGGCATAAATACCTTTTGGAGTAGGCTCATCGACTAAACTTGCCCAATGCCCAAAGACAATGGGAATCTGTTTATAAAGTGGATTATCTAAATTAAACCAAGGCGTGAGCTCCGCTGGTGCATCTTTTAAAGGGGATTTACAGGCAAAATCAAAGCGATGATCCAAATAGCAAAAACGCATTCGAGTGAAAGCATTAATAATGTAGCGATGACGTGCTAAGCCCTGTAAATCTGGCGACCAGCGATCAGGCTGTTCAGAATACATATTTTCAATAAGATAATGAAAATCGCCGTGCTGTAAAATCTGTTCAACTTCAGCCGCACAAGATTTCGCAGTTTTCAAATCCCAATCTGGGGAAATGCCTGCGTGTGACATCAGGAAGTTTAACTTTTCATTATGCACAAGTAATGGCTGATGACGTAACCAATGAATCAGCTCATCAAAATCGGGCGCATTAAAAATGGCATCAACACGATCACGCAGTTTCACTTTTTTAATGTCCAGTGCGGTCGCAATTAAATGTAAATCGTGATTCCCTAGTACGGTTTGCGCCGCATTACCAAGTGATTTTACAAAACGAAGACATTCAAGTGATTTATCCCCACGTGCCACAAGATCCCCCACAAGATAAAGTTTATCTTGCGTAGGATTGAAATCTACACGTTCTAATAAAAGCTGTAATTCATCATAACAGCCTTGCAAATCACCGACGAAATAGGTTGCCATTTTTGACCGCTCTTTTATAAATAAATTTTGAAAATTTTAACACAGACTTTTATTGTTGATTTATTCTTTTTGTATAGTAGAATGCGAAAAATTTAGTTATTTCCATTTTTATTTAAATATGAGTGCTATCGAAAATATTGTCATTAGTATGGAAAATGCAACTGAACGTCGCAAACATATTACTGAGCAATTTGAATCAAAAAAACTTTCATTTAGTTTCTTTAATGCGTACACTTATCAATCAATCAATCAATCAATCAATCAATCAATCAATCAATCAATCAATCAATC
>ERZ1023487.44-NODE-44-length-30365-cov-172.026196_pt1 | contig 30365 bp, 33 predicted proteins | sample MGYA00380539_ERZ1023487 | MGnify/ENA primary metagenome ERZ1023487 (study PRJEB33173, sample SAMEA4830356) | metagenome | study: EMG produced TPA metagenomics assembly of the PRJEB25223 data set... | reverse complement strand
ATGGGCAAACACCATTTGTGACCTTTGGTTTTGGTTTAGGTACAAGCTGGCAATCTCGCTTAATTCAGCAAGCTATTTTAAAAAATCGTATTCGTGGACTTGGAAAAAATCATAAAACGCCAGTCTTTCCAAAACTCGTTTTCACCATTAAAAAAGGCTTGAACCAAAATAAAGGCGATCCGAATTACGATATCAAACAACTCGCATTAGAATGCGCATCAAAACGTATGTATCCAGATATTCTCAATTACGATCAGGTTGTCAAAGTCACAGGCTCTTTTAAAGCCCCAATGGGATGCCGTAGCTTTTTAGGTGCATACGAAGAAAAAGGCCACGAAATTCACGATGGGCGTAATAATCTTGGCGTGGTGAGTTTGAATTTACCGCATATCGCATTGGAGTCTAAAAACGAAGAAGATTTCTACCGCACTTTAGATGAACGTTTGGCTATTGCGAAAAAAGCATTAATGACGCGTGTTGCCCGCCTTGAAAATACCAAAGCTCGCGTCGCTCCCATTCTTTATATGGAAGGTGCATGCGGAGTGCGGTTAAAAGCGGATGAAAATGTGGCACAAATTTTCAAAAATGGACGCGCTTCTATTTCGCTTGGCTATATCGGTATTCATGAAACCATTAATGCGCTATATAACAAAGGGCATATTTTTGATGATGAACAATTACGCGAAAAAGGCATTGCGATTGTTCGTCACCTTAGCGAGGCAGTAAAACGCTGGCAAAAAGAAACTGGCTATGCCTTCAGTCTTTACTCCACGCCAAGTGAAAACTTATGCGACCGCTTCTGCCGTCTAGATACCAAAAAATTTGGCGTGATTGAAGGCGTCACGGATAAAGGCTACTACACAAATAGTTACCACTTAGATGTAGAAAAGAAAGTAAATCCTTACGACAAACTGGATTTTGAAATGTCATATCCCCCACTCGCCAGCGGCGGTTTTATTTGCTACGGCGAATATCCAAATATTCAACACAACTTAAAAGCATTGGAAGATGTGTGGGATTATAGCTACGATCGCGTACCTTACTACGGCACAAACACACCGATTGACGAATGTTATGAATGTGGTTTCACTGGCGAGTTTGAATGTACCAGCAAAGGTTTTGTTTGCCCAAAATGTGGCAATCACGACAGCACAAAAGTGTCTGTCACTCGCCGCGTCTGTGGCTATCTAGGCAGCCCTGATGCCCGCCCATTTAATGCAGGAAAACAGGAAGAAGTGAAACGGAGAGTGAAACATTTATAAAAGTGCGGCTAAAAAGTGCGGTCTATTTTACCGTTATTTTTTTATTTTTTCAGCTCTAGAATGTCTAGCCTTATTGGCAAAATTGAAAATAACTTATTGAAATACTTTATTAAAATATAAACCAGATAAAGAACATGCCTTAAGGCAAGAAATTGAAAATGATATGTGATATACAGAAATCAATTGATGGGGATTTTGTAAGGCTTGTAAATTTCAGTTGAGGATTTAGATGTTACCCTAACACTTTCAAATAAAGTGAGGTCAAAAATAATGGGGGTTTCAGCATTTATTTACCACTCGGCTAATAAATGCTTGCAACATCCCTTACAAGGTTGAAACCCTGCTAATTCTAAAATATGCAAAGGAATATCCGCACCTTCTTTAAAAAGCTTTTGGAAATAAAAATTAAGAATGCGCGCATAAATCTGCTTACGCTCTTGCTGGATAGTCGTAATCATGGCACGCTCTTCCTCTGATAAAAACTCTAAATTCTGGCGATAATAAGCCGAACGAACCTCACTTGGTTTGCACTTAGATACTCTAGTACTAAAACGATCAATCATTTCTTGAATGTTGATTGCTTCTTTTTCAAAATCAAGGGTGTGATTAAACTCTACCACTTCTGAATTGTCGTAGTTTGTTCTACTGAAATGATGCATCTCCAAATCAACAAGTTCTTCGGATAAATTAAATTTTGCTTGTAATAGACGACAAAAAACAATTGGCGCAACCTTATTTTCAGCATAGCCGTAACGATCCTTATGTGTTAAAAAATAAGTACGATATTCTTCACGACGTGACTCTGGGCAGGATTCTGGAATTAAAAAATTCTCAAAATCGCTCGATAACAAATTACACTTTTTATGTAAATGAAATGCAGGTAACACAATTTTTTCAACCCATTTTTTTTGCTCAGCATTACAACGTGCAATCTGGACTGCAGTTGCAATAAATTGAATATCTTTAATGAGTTTATCGGCAATCACTAATGCTCGTGCTTCACCCTTTGTAAAAAAATGAAGATCGAGGTCAAAACTAGCCAAACGATAGCCAGAATAATAATTAACGTAAGCATCTGCATAATTCATTGGCAGATCCAAATATAATGCACTTAATAATTTACAAAAATTGTGATTTGTTAAATAATACATATTGACTCCTAATAATTAACTTATGCTTATAATAAAAGAATTAAAAATAAATCGAGTGAATTACAAATTTGTATTAATGAGAAAGACTCACTCGTCTCATTAATTCTTTAAAATCATTTGTTTTCGACACAGCTTTTACTGGCACAACGCAATGCTCAAAATAAGCTGTAACATCATAGCCAAAGCCTTCCGGCTCATATGCTTCTAGCTCTTCGTCGGTAATATAACGGCCATATTCACGATTTAATTTATGACGTAATGCATCTAAGTTATGGATCCACTTTTTCCCATTTAGAATAAAGTAGCGTTGGTTATAAGAATGCGGGTGAAATACTTCTTTGTAACCTAAAGAAATAGCAAGTAATTCACTTGAAGTGTAAGGATGAGAATAACCATCTTCTAAATAATGATTAGTATTTTGTTGAATATTTAACATGATTCTCTCCTTGTTTTGATAAAAGCATCATAACAAGCAGAGAATTTAAAAGAGGAAATTACAAAATTGTAAAAATAAAAGTGGATTTCCCCACTTTTTATTAGATGAAATGAACTTGATTTTTCGCTCGAGTAATCGCAACGTATAACAGTTGATAATACAGCTCTAAATCAATATTTTTCGCAGCTGCAAAATCTGAAGTATAAACAAATGAAGAATCTAGCGTGGTACCCTGTGTTTTATGCACTGTTGAGGCGAAAATAGATTTTGTCGAAATAAAAAAGACGCGATCTTTCCACCAGTAATGCCACATAAAACCAGCTTCTTGCCCTTTCAATAAACCTTGTCGTTTTGCAATTTTTAGTTGCAATGCTTCAAATGAAAGCGCTTTTTTAAACTCTTCATATTGTTTTTCATCAGGGATGATATTTAACTTCACTAATCTATCTTTCTGTTCATCATCATATAAAATGCGAACCTCAATCTCAGCATAATTAACGGAAAGATTTTGTTTACTAAAATTAAAACAAAAATTTTTATTTTTTTCTTGAATGGTCACGACTTCTAAAATCTCACTATTACTAATCATCACTTTTTTAATATCATCCGGATCTCTCACTGGCTCCTGCAAGATTAAATATTCCCCTACAATTAAAGGCTCATTCGTTTTGTTAATTTGCTGACGAATATAACGGTTAATCTCATTCACTTTATTATTAGTGAATGCCAAAATACGGCAATCAAGTGCATCTTTAGCCGAATGAACTCGTTCTAAATAAGCATCTGCAAATGCTTTTACCGAATGATATTGAATAATACCGACACCTTCCGAAGACATTTCTGGGGTTAATGTATCACGTTGCATTAAACGAATTTCTTCACTTTGTTTAATAATCGGTGATCCAATAGATTGTCGCATTACCCCACTTAAATGCACTTGGCAAAATGCGCTATCCGTGAAGAAACGTGATTTCTCCACTATTTTGTGATCTTCTTGATATACTGACGGAAGCTGATAAGGATCGCCAATACCGATAATTTTTACATGCTCGGGGATAACTTCTTTCATATGAGTAAAGACTTGAGAATCTACCATTGAAACTTCATCAATAATTAAAAATAAAGCCTCCCTCTCTTCATAATTACTTTCTAAAGTTGTCACATCGTCATTTAGCTCAAATACAGCAATAGATTTACTCCGTGGGGTAAAATGTAATTTATCCTCCTCTTCTTCAGGTTTTAAGTCTAAAAGGCTATGTAGTGTCATGCAGCCAAAACCACCCAAGCTTTTACTCAGTACACGCTTAGCTTGATGGGTAGAGGCAGCGGCATAGACTGAATTCGGGTAAAGTGCTACTAAAATGTCTTTCAAGATTCCCGCTAAATAACTTTTCCCACTCCCCGCTGCACCTTGTAAACAAACATGCTTTGCCGTTTCTTCTAAAATATAGAGCATTTGCCATAAAGCCTCCTCTTGGGACTGAGAACAACTTTGAATTTTGTTTAAAAGATTATTGTATTGTTGTGATTTCAATTTTTCTTTTAATCTTTGTTCAATTGTTAATTTTTTTCTGGATACTGCATATCATTAAACCTTCTTAAAACGGCCAATCTTTTTCATCTGAACCATCAAGGAATGGATCATCGCTATGATGTTTATTTAAATAATTTGATGTCGGTTTCTCTTGATTTACCGATGGAATAGATGGATCAATCTGATTATTTTCAGTCTTGCTCCCTAGCATTTCCAAATAACTACCAATAATTTCTGTCACATAATGAGTTTGCCCTTTCTCATCTTGCCATTGACGTGTTTTCAGTTTTCCCTCAACATAAACTTTTGATCCTTTACGTAAATATTGACCTGCGATATCGGCTAATCGACGATAAAGCACAATACGATGCCATTCGGTATTTTCACGTTTTTCCTGTGTATTTTTATCCACCCAGCTTTCAGATGTCGCCACACTAAAATTAGCAACCGTATCACTATTTTGCATCGCTCGAATTTCTGGTGCATTCCCTAAATTACCAATAATAATTACTTTATTAATTCCAGCCATTTTAATTCCCTCACATTTTTAAATTAGAACAATTGTTTTATATGCCAATAATTGCTTAATTCTCTATTTTCTCTTTATAGATTTTTAACAAACTAAATTAGCGCTCAATCCTCTGAGCTAAAAATCAATTACTAACGGAGTGAATTATAGAAAAGTCATAAATAGAAAGGCGAAAATACAAATTTGTAAAAATGAAAGGAAATAAAAAGTGCGGTCGATTTCCAATTTATATTGAAAACTAACCGCACTTTAGCGATGTACATCCCTTTTAGGCAGGCGATGTCTTTCGACCTATCGTGAACAAAGACATTCCTGAAGACCATGAGTTTCAATCCCTTTGGAACAGGGCAATGTCTTTCGACCGTAGTGATGTGGGGATGACGGCTTATTTTGCCGTGTCTCAATCCCTTTGGAACAGGGCAATGTCTTTCGACTACGTTCTAGAACTGCTAAAGTATTAGGCAACAGTCTCAATCCCTTTGGAACAGGGCAATGTCTTTCGACAAATTACCCCGAGTTATATCGTCACTTAGTTGGTAAGTCTCAATCCCTTTGGAACAGGGCAATGTCTTTCGACTGCGAGAAATCAACAATGCAAAAGCTGATATAAATGTCTCAATCCCTTTGGAACAGGGCAATGTCTTTCGACTAACCTTAAACAAGTTAACAATGACGGAATGTATGTCTCAATCCCTTTGGAACAGGGCAATGTCTTTCGACAAACATATAGAATAAAATCATTACTTAACAACGTCTCAATCCCTTTGGAACAGGGCAATGTCTTTCGACAGATTTAGAAGATAAATACAACATAGATCTAGGTCTCAATCCCTTTGGAACAGGGCAATGTCTTTCGACTTAGCTGATTTTAAATATTGCAAAGAAGTCGGTCTCAATCCCTTTGGAACAGGGCAATGTCTTTCGACAGTTACTGTATTGGACTCAGTTGAGCCAACAGGTCTCAATCCCTTTGGAACAGGGCAATGTCTTTCGACTTTCAAAGAATGTAATTTTAAAGAGGTTGCGTTGTCTCAATCCCTTTGGAACAGGGCAATGTCTTTCGACCACAGGCACAGTTAAAATTAAACTTTTCGGCGAGTCTCAATCCCTTTGGAACAGGGCAATGTCTTTCGACAGAAAAGCCAAAAGCAACATATTGGTTAAACTTTGTCTCAATCCCTTTGGAACAGGGCAATGTCTTTCGACGATACTGTAGAATCAGTAACAGATTCTGCATTTAAGTCTCAATCCCTTTGGAACAGGGCAATGTCTTTCGACAAATTCCTAATACTTCTTTTGAAAATGTTGTTAAGTCTCAATCCCTTTGGAACAGGGCAATGTCTTTCGACGAAAGAACCTTTTCAAATAAACGGCATACATGTCTCAATCCCTTTGGAACAGGGCAATGTCTTTCGACTTAGTCGAATTGGCGGAATTGTATAAAGGCATAAGGTCTCAATCCCTTTGGAACAGGGCAATGTCTTTCGACATGAATTACTAAAGAACCTTTTGCGATCGGAACGTCTCAATCCCTTTGGAACAGGGCAATGTCTTTCGACATATTGATATTGATTATGAGTAGTTGCACTTTAATTGTCTCAATCCCTTTGGAACAGGGCAATGTCTTTCGACCGCAACCATTACAGTAATGGATTCCGTTGAACCGTCTCAATCCCTTTGGAACAGGGCAATGTCTTTCGACTGCAGTGGAGTGTTAGAGTCTTGTGTGGCAAGGCTTCCCAGAGCCACTTCCCAACTTTTTCTGATGTTTGAATAGTTGGGTATTGATTTGATTAAATATTGAACAATTTTTTATCATTCTTATTTTTTTCAAAACTCAGCCAAAAGTGCGGTATATTTTAGCAAAGTTTGTGAAATACTCCAGTAGCATTTTATAAGGTTAAGGCTGTAGGCAAGGCCGTCCAGTAAATCCCATCAGGTAAACTTGATTTACCTAGTCGCCATTGAGCCGCATTGGCTGGTAAGGGATAGACGCGCAAATCATCTTCCTTTTTGTGGAAAATTAACATAATCTCTGCTAAACATTGCTTAAGTAGTTTTTCTGTGCCATCCAAAATAAATACACTATATTGAATGGGGGTCGCATAATTTGTCATTCGACGATAAATCCGTTGTAGTCGTTTAGGATCGGAAATATCGTAACCAATTAAATATTGTGCCATTTTTTTCTTCCTAGAATTTAAATTCTACATCTTGCAACATAGATTGTTGATTAAAGTAATAATGTTCAAGTAGCTGTTGCCATTGCTTTTCATAAAGCCCTGAAAATTGTTGCACTTGGCTTTCTCGACGCTGCGGGCTGCTAATGAAATCAGCCTGTTTAATTAAACTAACAACATCAAGACTATTTTCCGTGAGCATTTTTCGCCAATTTCCCACCGCACTTTCATAGGCTTTATAGAATTGCACTCGCCCAGTTTTGCCTAAAAAGCAGCCTTCTTGTGTACTAGAAAAATGTTCTTCTCGCAAAACCTCTTGACGGAATAGACCTAAACACCAGTTATCAATCAGCGGGCGGAGCGGTTCAATCAAATCACATGCTAATGATTCCCGCCCAAAATCCAACGCATGATAAAATCCTATATAAGGATCAAGCCCTGCACCATAAATAGCAAGTACGGCTTCTGAGTGAATTAAGGTATAAGTTAAAGAAAGTACTGCATTGAATGGATCACGTGGAGGACGGCGGTTTCTGCCTTGAAAACGTAAAGCCGGCGGAAGATAAATGCTTAATGCGGTGAAATAAACGGCGGCAGCTCTCCCTTCAATACCTCGAAGTGAAGCAAGGTTGGTTTGTTCTTGTATTTTATGAATTAGTCCATCAAGCTCTGTCGCTTTTTCAGTAAGTTGGCTTTTTTTCTCTGGTCTTGCATTAGAAGCTTGCCAAAGCCAGGTTTTCTGAGAGATTAATTTTAATAACATCAATTTTTTCGCAAATGCCAAGCAAAATACTTCATTTTTAGCTAATTCATATTGGCTTATTCGACGAAAGGCATCGTTATGAGGTTGTGATAAGAATAAAGTAGGTATATTTTTTCTGCCAGAAAGAAAAATAATACCAATGCCACGTTCCCCTAATTTCGCTAATAAGGAAGCCTGCACGGTAACATCACTTTTTAAATAAATACGTTCAATAGGTGCAAGTGGTATCGTACCGACGCGTTCTCCATTTTCATAACAAACCAAAGCTTCACCACTTAATTTAATTTCTGTGCCTTTTCTATCGATATATAAACTAGACATACTGTCTCCTAAACTAGCATAAATGGGGAAATAGATTGAAGTTCGGCTTTACCAAATAACATTGGCTCTACATTGTCAGGAATACGAAATATAAATACGCGATCATCAAAGGGTTCAATCAGATTGTTGACTTCACTTTTAAATTTACTCATTTCGTGTTCTGTCAACCAGCATTCATAAAAGGATTTCTGCCCACCAATAGCAAACGCTTCGACTTTTTTATGTGCTTGATGTAGTCGTTTTTGATCTGCAATATCATAGGCAATAAGATATTTATGCCGAGTGGTTTGCATTTTTCTGTCTCCTTTAATATAAACTAGAAATTCACCGCTCTTTTAGGCAATTTCCGGCTTGCCATACCGCTGATTTTTATCAGTTATGGGTTTTGTACCACGCATCTAAGAATATATTGATATATTCCATTTCTCCTCCGTTCATATATGATGACACAATAGCGGCTTTCGGCACCGCATGCCGGCAATCTATTCTTGCTTCATTTTTCATATTGCAACATGGCATTAAATGCCATCCCTGCCACAAGGGCAATTCCTGCAATAACCGCCTGTTCTTTTGTTAAGTCTTTTAAAATTTCCATATATTTTTCCTTGTCAGTAAATCTCAATATAAATTTAAAACATAGCGGATTTTCGGCACCGCATGCCGCCAAAGTTTAATCTTTGGATGCGTTTTCTACTGCTCTTGCGATGGCTGTAGCAATCGCGACAACAAGTAAGCGTTCAAACATATTCTTCTTCCTGTTTTGTTGGCTAGCTAATATTGATGTAGCAAGTTCACAGCACTTGCCAAGCTGAGAGGGCTAATCCTCCATGAGTCGGTCAACCACCTCTGTTACAACAGCTGCGACGATTAATTCTGCTACAGGTAACCACATAATTTTTCTCCTATCATCTACATTAATTACACATTTAATATGCGTACCAAGCCCGCCGGCTGTCCATTTTCTCGCTGAGACTCACGGTATCATTACCAATTAATAACAATGGTAATGGTCGTTATAATTGCATCCATCATTATTGTTGTCTCCTATAGGTTATTTTTGTTGAGGATAATACCTAGATTTATAAAGATTTTTTTATTTTGCAAATTTGTATTTGCTGTGATAACCGCCACAGCAAGCGGGCTGCTCTATCAGTCTTTTTTAAGTTCTTCAATCACAGCTTCAGCGATACGAGTAATGACATCTAACATATTTTTCCCCTTTTTTTTGTTACTCTTAAACCTTGCGGATTTTCGGATCCACGTACTGGCACATTTTCCGCTGTAGCTCACTGTCGCATTAAAAGCGCATAGGCGGTAATAATGAGAAGTGATTGATGTATTCTGATGTCGTCATAATGTTTCTCCTCGTTTTCAATTCTGCGTAATTTAGCGATTTTTGGTATTGCATTTGAGTTTTATAAATTTGTATCTCTGAACTGCTTGTTTTCGTTTCGATTGCATTATCGCGTTTCGATAGGGGTATTATAGGAAAGAGAGTAAGGAAAAGATGGAAATGCAAATTTGTAAAAAAGAAAACCACCACGAGGGCGGTTTGGGTTAAAAGAGATTTAAATGCTTTAAGTCAAGTTGTAATTCTGAAATATCGATACTATCAAGCTCAACATTCAATTCATAATTGCCTGTTTTGTGAGAAGAGAAAGGAATGTAATCGCTTTTAGCCCCTTTTCCTAAAGAAAAATATTCAGTCATTTTATTTCGAATATCAGTTTGTGATTCAGATAATACTTTTTTCAAATCATTTTCTTCACCACTTAGCCGATTTCCCATTCTATCTTTTGGATCAGCTTTAATTGCTCGATAAATTTTTAGATAAGTATCTATTGTCTTTTGTTCTTCTCGGATGCCGATATGCCACTTATACTTCTTCGCTAAAGCAAGGCTTAATAGAAGTGTATAACCACGAGGCGCAAGTTTAATTACCTTTGCTCCAAATTCAACTAAGCAATCTTCTAGCGGAGATAAGAAAGTGAGAGAAGGCTTATCCAACAATGCCTGTGCATTTTTTACTGATTCACTGTAAGAAATAGATTGCTGTTTGAGATCTTCTGGCACGCCTAACCCTAAACGCACCCAAGGAATTTCTGCGAGCATTACTTTGCCAGCCTTGGCATCAATTTCTTTACCATCACGATCATTGATTAAATATGAATAAGGTTTCGGATAGTAGAAACTAGGCAAGTTTTCATATTGTGCATCAACTAAAACGTGAGAAAGGCTATCTTGTTCACGTCCATAAAGCGAAAGTGCATAGCCCATAAAAAAGCCCATGGTTTTACGTCCGCCAGCAATAGAAACATGTAACTGACTCTCTTCATCTTGGCACAACTTACCCACTAATTGCACAATGCTATTTGCGGCTTGTTCGTTTTCTTCAGGGGTGCGAATGTCTGGTAAATTCTGACCGCTTACATCTTCAATAATATGCACACAACTTTCATCAAAATGAATTGCTGAAAAGCCATATTCATCGCCATAGTCTTCAATAAATTCTTGTAATGCACCTTTACTCTTTTTGCGGCCCCCTTCAATGCCTAATAAAGCATCTAGTAACTTATTTTTCCCTTGTTCAGTCGTAATTACTTGAATTTCTGTGGGAATAAAGCCTTTTTCTGTCACAAGAGCATAAAGGGTTTCTGTAACGACTGCAGGAGACATGCCTGTCACAGAAAGTAGTGTTCTTTTATTATAATTATTCATAGTATACCTATCTTTTTCCAATCCATTCTTGAATTTTTGATTTTAAGCGCTGTAAATCTTTTCCTTGGATGATCTCAATATTCAAGAAACTTGCACGATTTTTAACTTGTTCTGGCACTTCAAAATAACTGATTAGACATTTTTTTGTCATCAAACCGCCATAATCTTTAAGAGTTTCTAATTTGTAGAGAATATCCTCAGCCTTAATGCCGCCACTTTTATCCATTAATTGAGTTTTACATTCAATGATGTGAAGTTTATTTTTTGCCATAAAGACAATATCAAACTCATTTTTATTGCCTTTATTTTCTGAACTATATTCATTTTTACCTAGTTTAAATTTAGGGTTGACAACATCCACACCGCAAGCAATATCTTCAATATTAGCGATCTCTTTTAATTGGAAATAGGTATAATCTTCTAACCAACCACCATTTAAAAAAGTTTTAATCTCTTTGTTCTTAAAATCAATTTGTTGCCCATCATAGTTAATTAAGCCTTGATAATCTAATCCTAAAAATAACTCATCTATTTTATTTATTTTAGGGTTTGCTTTGGTGTATTCCGATTTATATCCATTGCTTTGAGAAAGTGTTGCGTGCATATTAAGCATAGGAATAAGTTGAGTATAGTTATCATAGTGCTTAATAAATGGCTCAATAGCAGGTAGATATTCTTTGCGGGCATTTGGATCTTGAGTAGTTAACACAGTTGAACCGTAAGCAGAAAGATAAATATCAATTTTGTTCTTTGCTTTCATTTCCAAATTAGGCAACCATTTTTGCTCTTCATCTTTAGAAATAAATAAAATCTGATTACTATCGGTATCAATATAGAAGATAGGTTTACCCAATGAACTAAAAGCATTTTCTGCCGCAATAGACATTAATTTTGTGCCACCTGTTACATTTAAAGCGATACTTTCATTTTCATATTGTTCAACGAACTTGAAAATTTCATCTTCCATCAAGCCAAAATTAAATTCATCAGAGATGTTTTTTAATTCAACTTTTACGTTTAATTTTTCAAATGTTTTCGCCAGGTGTTCAGCTCGTTGTTTCATTGCTTTTGAAACAAGAAAAATCGCTTTTTTAGGTTTAAACTCACTATCTAAAATAGGTAATAAGTTAGGTGCTGCCTGTGCTGAAATTAAACAAACGTGAATATCATATTTTTGCATAATAAAATCCTATAATTTTTCCACCCAAAAAGGTTGGATTGAGCATTGTTGCTCGGTTAATTGTTCACACGTCAATTCTATTCCACGTTGTTCGCGTGAAACATTAACAGATAAAAAATAAAACTTCGCTCCTTTTTGGCAGATCTCTGCTGCTAAATGAATAGGAAGCGTGCCAATCACCACATCACATGCTTGCACAAGTGGCGTGTCTAAATGGCTTTCGAAGCGGTCGATCTGGATATTTTGTTGCTTAATCCATTCAATCGCACCAAGGTGCCTTGAAATAAACCAGGTTGTCATTCTTCTTCCTTAATCAATAAAACTAAAGTATAACAAGTGGTCTATTATTTATTTCAAATTACAAATTTGTAATTTTATATTTACCTAGTCCAAAAGTGGCATTTTTTCCACAATGTAACCACTGCCCAATATAAAGTAATTGCGACAATTCGAGGGATAAATTTTTAAATTGCCATTTCCCTACCACACCGCCTAATTTCATTTTTTGATCTTGACGGGAAGAATAACGAGTCCAATCTTGCCATTTTAAATTTTTTTCATCTTGAATTTGTGTAATCTTATTTTTTAATAATCCAAAATCAAAATATAAGGGTTCAAAATGAAATTCGCTTAATAATGAAATCCTTTTGGCGAGAGAAATGAAAAATCGCTCTACACTAACCTCTTTTTCATTTAATGGCTTGCCATTTTCTTGTAAACGCAGTGGCGTACTAATTTCAATCACGGCATTATTCGAAAAACTTTCAGTAAATTTAACCTCTTTATGATGTTCAATAATATTGCCATTAACTAAAACAGATTCAAAATTTCCTGCATTTTCATTAAAAACCGAAATATCTAATAAATGGGCTTTACCACGCCCCACGTTATATTCAAATGCACGTTTAAAAGCAAAAGCGATTAATGGTAACTGCTCAATCAATCGCCCAAATAACACCAATGAAAATTGAAGTTTTTCGCCCGAAAAATAAACTTTCTCTCCCCATTCTGGTGGTTCAATCATATATCCATTTGGCACTTGGCTAAATTTTTGAAGTTCGTGTAAAGTTGGTGCGGGCGTTTCAAAAATATTGGTGTAAGGACAAGAACGATAAAGCGGGCAGCCTTTACACTCTGTCTGTTTTGTCATACAAGCAATTTTCCGTAACGCCCGCCCAAATGCTCCACGCAAGGTGGAGCCTGCATATTCGGGCAGTTGAATAGGTTCAGTTACCGTGAAAGTAAATTGATAGCGAGCTATTGGCAGTGAACTTAGCATTATTCTGCCACCAGTTTGTTACGCAATTTTTTAAATTCTACGGCTGATTTTGCTTTTAAATTGCTGAAACCACTTAAACCATCAACATATTTTTGTAAGCCTTCCTTTGGTTTTGTAGGATCTATTTTCTCATAAAGATAATGACGATCTTCTTTATTCCATTGCTGAGCCTCTTCTAACAATTTTTTAGCTTCTGCAAAAATAGGGGATGCTGTAAATTGTTTTCTTTCCTGAGAATTCCATTCAACTAACTTAGCTTCTACTAAACGTTGATTATCAGAAAGCGAATTTAACAAGGCTTGTTTTTCTTTCTCGGCTTTTTGTTCGGCTAAACGTTTCGCTTCTGCTTCGGCTTGTAAACGAGCTTGTTCAGCTTTTTGAGTTTCGTGTTTTGCTAAAATTGCTGATCGATCAAATTTAGATTTTGGTTGTGATTCACACCAAGTTTTTAAAGTTTCATTTTCTGATGCAGGATCAACTTCAACTAATGCCCAGCCGAAAGGAAGTAGATCGGTTTGCTGGTTATTATTCGTTCCAGCAAGCCAAAACGTTGTGCTACTATCTTTAAACGTTGCTGGTGTACCTTTTGCTCCCATTATCTTAATTTGAGCAATATTATCACCTTGATAGGTTTTACTATCCGCTCCATTTTTTCCTAAACGGATTAAAGCAACATTTGGTAAGGTGATTAGTTTTTCAAGCGATTTCACATATTGTGCAGACACTAAGTTACGATTTTGTAATAATTCCATTTCTTTTTTAAATACAGGTAAATAGAATTTTTTAAGTGCATCAATTAGCTGTAATAAAGAAAAAGTGTTTTGGCTTTCGGTTAATGTTAATTCACTTTGAAAAGCACGATATTGCCCTGCAGCGATGCATTCTCTACGTAATGCCATAGCCCGCCCTTTACCATCTGTTTTACCTAATTTCTTTTTAAAATTCAGAGCATAGTAAATTTTACTTCCAACTTGTGATTCTGGAACAAAATCACTAAATTTAATATGACGTAATTTACTTTCTTCAAAATCACCAATATATATTTTAAGTAATTTTCCATGATCTTTTGCGTTTACTTTAGGATTATTTTTTTCCTGATGAGCTTGATCTAATAATGCTGTTGCTAAAGCCCCTTTAAATCCGCTTCCTGGAATATAAGGTAAATGTTGAATGGATAAATAAGCAGTACGTTCAATCGATAGATTATTAATCACTTTATTACCATCATTTTCACGCTGTGCCACTTTACCAACACGATTTTTATAATCTTGTGCTAATCCTTCAGAAACATCTGAAAAATAATATGCATTTGCGATAGCTTTTTCTTTATATGTTAAGAAAAAACGTTGAATTGCTAATAAATCTAAACGATTTATTGCATTTAATAACTCAGTTCTTTCTCGCTCATTTAACATTAGCTGACTTGGCTCAAAATTAAATAGCGTCGCTCCATCAATAACATAATTTGTCGGCTCAAAATCTTCCCCACAGCCAATATGAATCGGGCTTAATGGTGTTAAATAGACTTTGTGAGTTTGCATAAATTTTTTCATTTGTGATCCTTATCTTTAAAATCGACAAATAAATTGAATACAGGAGCATAACCTTGATGCACTGCATTGGGCTGAGCATGAGAAATACCACTTAATCCATTACCTAAAAATAAACGTGGTTCATATTTTTCAGGCGTAAAAATGGAAGCAGGTTTTGCCAAAATAATCGGCTTTTTAAATGGGTTGGAACTTAGTGCTTGAATATCGCCATGACGCCCAAATCTTGTCGTAATTTGGTAATAGCAATATTCTTTATTTAAACCTAAATTTTGCGGTGCACAATTTGCTAACGTTAAATAACAATTTGCATTTTGTTGTAAAAAATTCACTGCTTGCGGATTGATACATTGGAATTTTCCTAATCCGATAGATGCATCTCGTCCAAAACCAAAGCTGCCAACATCATTTAAGACCTGTTGTAATTCTTCCAATGAAAAGCGCACTTCATCCAGTACAATGTAAAGGTCAAATTTTTGTGCTGTACCAAACCAAGTCAGCTCTGTTGAATAAGGGGCGAATTGCCCTTCCCCTGTGGTGTTTGTTTGGCGATCAATGGTGTTGTGGAATTGATTTTGGCTCTCTTTTTCAAACTTAAAATTCGCCTGTAAGGCACATTCTTGCCAAAATTTCACCGCACTATTTTCGGCATCCTCAATATTGACCCATTGTGCTTTTTTCAGACTTTTGCGATCTGTTTCCGTTTTGGTTTGCCAGAACTTAGAAGGCAAAGTTGGCAAAGGAAAAAAGTCTTGTGGAAAAGCATCAGATACCACCATAAAAGGGCGTTGTTCGCTATAACCTTCAAGCAATGCTGTTAAGCGAGCTTCACCAAAACGATTTCGCACCGCCCAGCAAAGCTGCCCAAATAAGGTATCCCCAACCAAAGGCGTTCCCATCGCACTTTGGGGAGTGAGTGTAAAACGATATAGCTTCATAAAACCGCCTTATTCGAAAGGTTTGATGTCGTCTAAATTGCGAGCATTACCATCAACTGTTAATTTGGTAAATTTCACTTTACCGTAACCACGAGAACCAGAGCCACCAAGGCTATCAAGCTCTAACAGTTTTAAACCTTTTAAGACAAGTTCTAAAAGCTCTGGCTTATCACCTTCAAATTGGCGAAGCATCAGTTTAAAATCAAATTCTGCACCCGCTGGGACACGCTCGGTTTGGCGAGGATTGCCCGCAGTGGAAGTAATGCGGTCAATCGTATTTTCACTTTTTGCTTCGGTTAAAAGTTGGTTGTCATCACGAATGGCTTTTTCCCAATCTGAATTTAAGGCACAATCCCAAAATGCTAGGCGAGAAACGCCAATTTCTGCGACTTCTTGTTCACTATTTTTTGTATCGCCACTAATGCCGAATAAACGTAAAATGTTCTTAACTTCCTCAGGATTTTTTGTAATATCTTTTACCGTTAATGGTGCATTTTGTACTGCACCAGAACGCCATTCTAGCAATGTACGAATTTTTCCTTTTAGGCTTGAACCAGGAATATAAGGCGATTGGGTAATAGGGTGTTTAATCACAGAATTATCAATACCACCGATATGCATTTCACTATCGCCCGCACCAATATGTAAACCTGTTTCTAATACTAATTTAGCTTTAATTTCTACAATATTTGTTAATTTCATAGTGTTATCCTTTTTATTAAATTTCTTCTAATTTGCAAAAGCCCATTACAGCTTCCATAAATAATTTTGCATCCCGTAAAGTTTCAACATTATTTGCTTGATCAATACAGCGATTGAATACTTCTGTGAAATTTTTATCAACGTGTTTACGACCTTCGGCATATGCCACTTTCGCTTTTAGCATTTTAATAAATGGGACTAATTCTTTGAACTTAACCTCTTTATTTTCACGCACCAACTGTACACGGTCATTCCACATGGCTAATTCATCATAAAACTTACGCAATTGCGTTGTTTTATTAACGTTTTTATTTGATTTAATATATTGTGCAGCACGCTGTGCAATATCTGAAAAGATTTCGGCAGATTTATCTGTGCCAAATTTAATTTCGTTAATGTTTAACATAAATTTTCCTTATCGTTTTTGATAGAAATAGTTTGTTAATGGAATAGCAAAATTCAGTTTGTATGAAGCAATTCCTTTATCACCTAATGAAATACTCATTTCGCTTAATGCTTTATTTCGATTTTCTTTAGGCAGTTTATCTGTAACATAGCGAGCGGTACGATAATAAAAACGGCTCCGCCACATTGTGCTTTCAATATTCTTTTCATCCGCTGCTTGTTCACATAAACGAATTAATGAATAAAGATAAGACGTTGAAATTTTATAAGTTTCTGCTAAGCGGTGAATTTCTTCCTCTAAATCACAAAGTTGTTTCCAATCTGCCCACTTCACTGACCGATTAAAAATTGTTACCGCATTTTTACCTGCCGCTGTAGAAACTTTTTCGCCTTTATCAATACTTTTTGATTTTTCCAACGCTTCTTCGGCTAAATCGCCTAAACGTGGCACAGGAATGTTAGATTTGCTCATGACCATTCCTACGGAAAAATGAATTTCAGGGTTTTCTGCAACATAACGAGCAAAAGCTTGTTTCATTTCATAAGCAACTTTTTGCGTTGAATGCCAAGGACCGATTAAGAAGAAATCATCGCCCCCCGCAAACACAGTGTACATATTCGGACTATTCTCTGCACAATATGCTGGCAACCAAAGACTAAAAAATTGGTTCATTTGGCGAGAAAATGCTGCCATTTTGGCGATATTGGCTGGTTTAATGCCTTTTTGGAAAATAGTACCAAGGTTATCCACGTCGCCTTTTAACGTCATTAAAGCCTTTTGCCCTTCATCTTTGGTTTGAATATCCTCAAAGGTAATAATTTTTCCTTCCTCATCAAAAGGCACATAGGCATTGATATAACGGCGAGCATAGCCGTTCCAGATTTGTGCATTAGTATCTTTTGGCAATGAAAAATCCCAGAATCGGTAAATTTGCAATAGTTTTACTGGGTAGCCAAACTCTTTGGTATCTTCACGACTATTGGTAAAAATTACTTTAAAGCCAAAAATTGGCAGTTTTAGAATTTGCGTTTCGTATTGATGGTTAATTTCAGCGTTGATATCCGCAACAATGATACGTTGTTTCTTTGCTAACATTTCTCCGATCTTGATTTGATCTTCTGAAATTATAGAATGCTCTTTGCCCGATTGAGCTGGGAAAAAACTATTCATTTTGCACACGCCATTCGGATATTCCACTTTTTGCACGCTTTGTGTGGTATCTGTTAAATCTAACCGTTTGAGTTTTTGCTCTTCTAAGTTCTCAAAGAGTTTTTTCACTAATTTTTCATAATTAGCTTGTTCAAATTCGCTTGATTTTGCAGGTTGAACCGCAATGCCCAAACCAATTAGCCCATAGGTTTCATTGATAAACCATTGGTTTAATTCAGTTTGAACTTGCTTGATAGCATTTTTCACTTCCTCAGTATTTGGTGCCACAATTAAAAACTTACCTGCCGCATTCATCATTTGCGAAGTGGTTGGTAACTTACAAGCATTTAAAATTTTAAGTGCAGCTAATTCTGTGAAAAGTGAGACTTGAAATGAACGCCCACGCAAGATTTTGGCTGCCCCTTTATTGGATTCGCTATCACCAGAGAAAATAAAATCTTGAATGCCGAAGAAATCCCCTTGAATGAGCAAGAAAGGATTTTCTTTATCTGCTTTTTCATCTGCAAGTGCCACCGCAAATGCAGCCACGGCTTTGGTGAAATCGTAAAAAGAGATTTCATTGCTATAAGGACTTGGTAAGTTGTAAGTAAAGCATTGCATTGCCGTATCAAAATGGTCGAGCCATAAACTCAAATTATTATGATGTGAAGTTGGAATATCATTTTCAACCGCTTTGACAAATTGCTGCCAAAGTATTGAAAAATCAGTGCCTTTAACGTCTTTAGTTGGGAAAATACTGTTTGGCGAAAGCGGTTTAAAATCGTAAAAGAATTGCGATTTTTCTATTTCCTGATTGATATGTTCAAATAAACTAAACAGTTTTTCATTATCTTGATGAATTTCTGGCAGCTTACCCAAAACAATTTTTTCTGCTTTCGGTAAAAAATAAGAAATATCAACCTTTTTAAGTTGTTCAGGAAAAATGGGAAGGGATATTTGATGCTTTTCTGTAAGCTGTTTCAAATAATGATGCCAAACAGAAAAAGCGAGAGAAATCGTGCGTTCTGACATAATCACTCCATTTGATGAAAATTTAAATGAAGTATAATCAGATTTTAAAAAATTGTCAGTAAATACAAATTTGTAAAATTTATTTTTGTCGCTAGAATGGCATACCTGAAAAAATCTACTGAAATGCACCGCACTTTTGACTTAATTTTGAAAAAAGAAAAATGATAAAAATTATTCAATATTCAATTAAATCAATCTCCATATCTTCATATATCAGAAAAGTCGAAAGATCTTACTATGCTCCAAAGGATTAAGACGACTAGCCAAATAAAATATACGTTTAAACTTTATATCCTATTCCTTAAACCACCTCGTGGCGGTTTTCTTTTCTAAAATACAAATTTGTATTTCAGCTACATCCACATTTCTTTCCTTATAATGCGCTCCATCGAAACGTGATACTGAAATCAAACTTACTCTTTATTCGCAATAATCATACAAATTTGCAAAATAGAAAAAACTTTCAGAAATCACTAAACTGGCCATATTCAAAGCAAAGGAGAACATTATATGTGTTTGATAAAGCCTATATCTTTTTACCACCAATGCGCTGTTTCTAGATGTAGCAACGTGAGTCTCAGCGGAAAATGGACAGGGTAGGCAGAGCCTTAAATTCGCAAAAAAGCATTAAAAAGACAAAGGAAAGTATATGTTAGAAACGATTATTCGTATCGCTGAAGCTGTGATTGAAGAACTTAAAAAAGACTGATAGAGCAGCCCGCTTGCTGTGGCGGTTATCACAGCAAATACAAATTTGCAAAATAAAAAAATCTTTATAAATCTAGGTATTATCCTCAACAAAAATAACCTATAGGAGACAACAATAATGATGGATGCAATTATAACGACCATTACCATTGTTATTAATTGGTAATGATACCGTGAGTCTCAGCGAGAAAATGGACAGCCGGCGGGCTTGGTACGCATATTAAATGTGTAATTAATGTAGATGATAGGAGAAAAATTATGTGGTTACCTGTAGCAGAATTAATCGTCGCAGCTGTTGTAACAGAGGTGGTTGACCGACTCATGGAGGATTAGCCCTCTCAGCTTGGCAAGTGCTGTGAACTTGCTACATCAATATTAGCTAGCCAACAAAACAGGAAGAAGAATATGTTTGAACGCTTACTTGTTGTCGCGATTGCTACAGCCATCGCAAGAGCAGTAGAAAACGCATCCAAAGATTAAACTTTGGCGGCATGCGGTGCCGAAAATCCGCTATTGTGTCATAATGTATTAACATTATAGAAATACTACTGGTGTATTAAAAAAACTCTGTTAAAATACGCCGCACTTTTGACTGAATTTTGAAAAAATAAGAATGATAAAGGTTGTTCAATATTTAACCAAATCAATACCTAACTCTTCAGATATCAGAAAAAGTTGGAAAGTGGCTCTGGGAAGCCTTGCCACACAAGGCTCTAACACCCCACTGCAGTCGAAAGACATTGCCCTGTTCCAAAGGGATTGAGACAAATCGGTTATCTAATTTCATCCAATCTGGGTCGAAAGACATTGCCCTGTTCCAAAGGGATTGAGACTGTCTATAATTTCATCAACAATATTTTTGCTTAAGGTCGAAAGACATTGCCCTGTTCCAAAGGGATTGAGACTAATTTTTCTTTTAAATATTTATCTTTAACGTTTGTCGAAAGACATTGCCCTGTTCCAAAGGGATTGAGACAAGATTCCCCGCTAATTCTACTAATTGATCTTTAGGTCGAAAGACATTGCCCTGTTCCAAAGGGATTGAGACACAATTTCATAAACTTTAATTTCTACTTGTTCGTCGAAAGACATTGCCCTGTTCCAAAGGGATTGAGACGAAAATGCTGAACTAACAGCATCTCCAAATTTAACGGTCGAAAGACATTGCCCTGTTCCAAAGGGATTGAGACTTCCAAAGCTGATCTATATCTCGTAAGATTTTAGTCGAAAGACATTGCCCTGTTCCAAAGGGATTGAGACCGCCAAATTTAACGTTAGAACGTGCCATGATAAGTCGAAAGACATTGCCCTGTTCCAAAGGGATTGAGACCGCCAAATTTAACGTTAGAACGTGCCATGATAAGTCGAAAGACATTGCCCTGTTCCAAAGGGATTAAAATTAAGTTTTTACTTCTATCTTAAAATTATTGCTGGCTTTGGCATTCCCCAAAATCTCCGCTAAAATAACCGCACTTTTTCTTATCTTCTAGGAAAGCAATATGTCAGATATTCTCAATAACCTCATTCATCTTCTGAAACTTGAAAAAATTGATGATTTAATCTTTCGTGGAGAAAGCCAAGATTTAGGTTTTCGCCAAGTATTTGGCGGGCAAGTTGTAGCTCAAGCATTATCAGCTGCAATGCAGGTAGCACCAAAAGATCGCATTTTACATTCTTGTCATGCCTATTTTCTTGCCCCAGGAGACAGCCAATATCCGATTATTTACGATGTGGAAACCTTGCGTGAAGGGCGTAACTTTTCTGCATTACGCGTAAAAGCCATTCAACATAAAAATACCATTTGTCATGTAACAGCCTCTTTCCAAGTGCCAGAAAAAGGTTTTGAACATCAAAATTCAATGCCAAATGTTGGCGCGCCTGAAGACTTTACAGATGAAAATGTGATGCTACAAAAAGTGGCTCAAACCTTGCCAGAACCACTCAATGAAAAATTTGCGGCAGAGCGTCCATTTGAGGTACGTACCAAATATTTGAATAACCCATTTAACGGGACACAATTGCCAGCCGAGCAATATTCTTGGTTTAAAACCAATGGTGAAACGCCGCTTGATATAAAAATTCAGCAATGTTTATTGGCTTATTTTTCAGATTTTCACTGTATTTTGACCGCACTTCATCCACACGAAAAAGGCTTTTTACAAAAAGGAATGAAAGTGGCAACCATTGATCATAGTATTTGGTTCCATCGTCCGTTTGATTTAAATCACTGGCATTTGCACGCAATTGAAAGCAATAATGCCTTTGGAGGCCGTGGTTTGGCGCGCGGGCAAATTTTCTCGCAAGATGGTCAATTAATCGCGACAACACAACAAGAAGGTTTGATCCGTTTTAACGAATAAGAGAGAAAAAATGACCGCACGTATTACACAATTTTGGCAACAGGTTGAAACCGCACTAAAAACTGCGAATCCACAAGAAAAATGTCGTTTAGTTAATGATCTCTACGATAATCTTCTACCACAAATTCAGTTGATTAAATTAGACGATTTTCCCAAAGTCGTACCGCAAAATAATATTGCCGCTTTTCCTGAAAAACCGCTCTTAGTTGCACCGAAAGATGTGCCAAAACGTTCTTTTGCCACAGAAGAAGGCTATGCAGCCACATTGCACGCTATCGCACATATTGAGTTTAATGCGATTAATTTAGGCTTAGATGCGGCTTGGCGATTTGGGCGTAATGCACAAGAAGAACTGGGCGAAGGTTTGGCTTTTGTGAAGGATTGGTTACGTGTCGCTCGTGAAGAAAGCACGCACTTTTCCTTAGTCAATGAACATTTGAAAACATTGGGTTATCAATATGGTGATTTTGAAGCCCATGCTGGATTATGGGAAATGGCGCAAGCCACTGCTCACGATATTTGGGAACGAATGGCGTTAGTTCCTCGTGTATTAGAAGCAAGAGGCCTCGATGCAACACCTGTTCTACAAGAGAAAATCGCACAACGTAAAGATTTTGCCGCAGTGAACATTTTGGATATTATTTTGCGCGATGAAATTGGCCATGTGTATATCGGCAATCATTGGTATCACGCCCTTTCTAAAAAACGGGGTTTAGATGCGATGAAATGTTTTACAGAGCTGTTACACAAATATCGTATTGTAATTTTTAAAGGTGTCATTAATACCGATGCTCGTATTCAAGCGGGTTTCACGCAGCATGAGTTGGATTGGATTTATGAAGTGGAACAAACATTGAAATCCTATATTAAGAAGTGATAAAATGCACAAATGTTATTTTGAAAATAAAAGCTATAAAGAAAAATTAGAAGAATTAATGCTAATTTTTGAAAATAACGATTATAATTATTATAAAAATTTCATGTCATCAAAAAGAGTAAAAGCACACAGTGGGGCTTTTTATAGTGTGATCTTAGCGTTAAAACCGTTTTTACCTGCTGGCTACTATGCAAGTGATGCACAAATAAAAGCTAACTTTTTATATTTTTTCAAGAAAAATTTCAATTTGTTTATGCGACCGTTTATATATGAATTGGAAAAAGAAAAACAGCAATTTTTAAACAATCAAAAGGTTTAATATATGAAAAGTTACAAAATTTTTGCATGGCGAACCGTTAAGGGTATGAATCACGATTACCCAAGCCTAAAATTGATGGGATATTCAAAAAAAGAAGCGATCCGCCTTTATCGTGAAAGGTTTAATTTAAAAGGCGTGAAATTAAATCTAATCATTGAACCAATATTTATTATTTAAGGGGGGAATTTTATCATGATGGTTTGGCTTTTGATGCCTTGTTTTTTAGTGTGGATAATGTCTATTTTATACGCACCTACTTTTTGGGGAGTTGTTTTTACTGTTGCTTGTGTTATAGGTTTTTTAATAGGTTGGTTTGATCAACCACCGCCGAAAGTTCGCCGTGCAGAATATAGAAGAGTTTTACGAAGCTACAGAAAGAATAAGAAAATATATGATGAAATGAAGAAAAAAGGCTTGTTATAAGCCTTTTTTTTTATTGCCTAAATTTTACCGCTATTTACTAGATAGCGGTTTTTCTATTTGTGGGTAAAATAAAAGCTATATATCAGATAAAGATTTTTTTAAAATTAGCGAAAATTAAGAATGATGAAAGAATAAAAAGACTAAGTTCGATTGAATACCGAACTTAGTCTTTTTTAATGGAAATGATTTAACGTTTAAATTTATTGCTTACGCCAAGTTGTCCCATTCGGCCCATCTTCTAATACTATGCCCATAGCGGTAAGCTCATTACGCGCAGCATCTGCAGCGGCCCAATCTTTAGCAGCGCGGGCTTCATTGCGTTGTTTAATCAGTGCTTCAATTTTTGCCACTTCATCATCGTTAGAACCTGCTTGTAAGAATTTCTCTGGTTCTTGTTGAAGTAATCCTAAAATCGCCCCCAATTCACGCAAACGCGCGGCAAGTCCATTGGCTTTCTCATCATCCTCTGTTTTTAACTTGTTAATTTCACGCGCCATTTCGAATAAAACAGAAAGTGCATTTGGCGTATTAAAATCATCATCCATTGCTTCACGGAAGGTTTCCACAAAATTTTCTCCGCCAAAAACAACCGCACTTTGATCCGTTCCACGTAAAGCCGTGTATAAACGTTCCAACGCACCTTGCGCTAAATTCAAGTTTTCTTCGCTGTAATTTAGCTGGCTACGATAATGTGCCGTTAATAAGAAATAACGTACAGCTTCTGCATTGTAATGGTTTAATACATCACGAATTGTGAAGAAATTGCCGAGAGATTTCGACATTTTTTCTTTATCCACCATAATCATGCCAGAATGGATCCAATAATTCACATATTGGCCACCATGCGCACAGCAAGATTGTGCAATTTCATTTTCGTGGTGAGGGAACATTAAATCAGAGCCACCGCCGTGAATATCAAAATGCTCGCCAAGCTGTTTGCAATTCATTGCAGAACATTCAATATGCCAACCTGGACGACCTGCACCCCAAGGGGAAGCCCAACTTGGTTCGTTTTCTTTCGACATTTTCCAAAGCACGAAATCCATTGGATTTTTCTTGATTTCATTGATTTCAATACGTGCACCAGCTTGTAATTGCTCAAGATCTTGACGAGATAATTTGCCGTATTCTTTGAAGCTTTCTACATCAAACATCACATCGCCATTATCTGCAACATAAGCATGTCCACGTTTAATTAATTTTTCCACAATTTCAATAATTTCAGGAATATGATGAGTTGCGCGAGGTTCAAAATCAGGGCGTAATACATTAAGTGCATCAAAATCTTTATACATTTCCTGCACCATACGATCCACTAGCTGATCGCAGGTTTCTTTGTTTTCTAATGCACGTTTGATGATTTTGTCATCTACGTCCGTAATATTTCGCACATAAGTTAAATCGTAACCCAAAGAACGTAAATAACGGGCAATCACATCAAAACACACAAAAGTGCGTCCATGACCGATATGGCACAAATCATAAACAGTAACGCCACAAACATACATTCCCACTTTATTTTCGTGGATAGGTTTAAAGATTTCTTTTTCTCTCGTTAAGGTATTGAAAATTTTTAGCATTTTTAAGCTCGTAAAATGAAATAAAAACAAACCGCACTTTTATAGCACTTTTACCTCGATTGTGGAATAATACGACCCTTAATTTTTTAGAGGGAAAACAAAATGGTTACATTACACACAAATTTTGGCGACATTAAAATTAAATTGGATTTTGATAAAGCTCCAGTTACGGCAGAAAATTTCTTAAATTACTGCAAAGAAGGTTTTTATAATAACACAATTTTTCATCGTGTTATTGATGGTTTTATGATTCAAGGAGGAGGTATGGAAAGCGGTATGCGTGAAAAAGCAACTAAAGCACCAATCCAAAATGAAGCGAACAATCGTTTAAGTAACAAACGTGGAACCATTGCAATGGCTCGCACTTCAGATCCACATTCAGCGACAGCACAATTTTTCATTAACGTGGCAGACAATGATTTCTTAAATTATCGTTCAAAAGAAATGTTTGGTCGCGAAGTCGTTCAAGAATGGGGCTATGCAGTATTTGGTGAAGTGGTTGAAGGGATGGATGTTGTTGATAAAATCAAAAAAGTGAAAACAGGCAACAAAGGCTTTCATCAAGATGTTCCAACTGAAGATGTAGTGATTACATTGGTTTCAGTAAAATAATGGTGAATGGTGGATGAATTCCGCCATTTTTTATCGACCTAAAGGAAAATGCTCATGCCTTTCTTCGACACTCACACGCATCTGGATTATCTCCAACAATTTACTGGGGAACCGTTGTCACAGCTTATTGATAATGCTAAGCAAGCCGATGTGCAAAAAATACTGGTTGTGGCGGTGAAAGAAGCTGATTTTAAAACAATCCAAAATATGACCGCACTTTTTCCTGATAATTTGTGCTATGGGCTTGGGCTCCATCCTCTTTATATTCAAGAACACGCCGAAAATGATTTGATTCTGTTAGAACAAGCCTTAAAAAATCGTGATGCAAATTGCACGGCAGTGGCAGAAATTGGTTTAGAACGCGCGATTCCTGATTTGCTCACCGATGAATTTTGGGCAAAGCAATGTCATTTTTTTGAAAGCCAACTTTATTTGGCAAAGCAATTTAATTTACCCGTCAATATTCACAGTCGAAAAACCCATGATCAAATTTTTACTTTTTTAAAACGTATTCCATTATCTAAACTTGGCGTGGTACACGGTTTTTCAGGAAGTTACGATCAAGCAAAACGCTTTGTTGATTTAAGCTATAAAATCGGAGTTGGCGGCACTATCACTTATGAACGAGCCAATAAAACTCGTCAAGCAATCGCGAAGTTGCCGCTTGATGCCTTAGTGTTGGAAACAGACAGTCCAGATATGCCTGTATTTGGTTTTCAAGGCCAACCTAATCGACCAGAACGTATTGTGGAAAGTTTTAAAGCCCTTTGCACCTTAAGAAATGAACCTGCTGAATTGATTAAAAAACTTACATGGGAAAATGCTTGCCAGATTTTTTCTTGATCCACGTCACATTACTGAAATTATTTTGAATTAAATTGCAGTATTCAATGGCTTAAAATCCATGGTGACATCGGGCAATTATGCTTCTTATTATTTAGCACTTTTGCCTTCCGAAAATGGCGAAACTATTGATAACTGGGTGCTTCCACTTGGCACTCAAGGCTTAACTTTTGAAGCCGATAGCTGGAATGGCTTAGATATGCGTAGCAATGTTTCTTGCTTTATGCGCATGACCGATATGCCATTAGATCGTAGCTGGCGTGTAGCGTGGAACTCTCCCCTAATTACATGTATGCCATGGCAACTGGAGCAAAGATGAAAGCGTATTACTGCGCGGGTCTTATACATCATTAGTGGATTTATTTGAATCGGCATTGCCTGATATTTTAATGCTCGAATTTTCTACGCCAAGTGCGGGAGAATTAAGTTCGTTATTAGAAAGTGAAATCTTAAGACAAAAATGCATTTTAGGCTTAGGCGTCATCAATCCTCGTTCTGATGAAGTGGAAACTGTAGCACAAATTGTTCAGCTCGCAGAAAAAGCCTTAAATTACCTTCCACCAGAGCAAATATCAAAATTTCAGACAAAAAAATTGCCCCATTAAGGGGCAATCTTATCAATGAGCTAAAGTTACTTATAGCTTTAAACAACGATTAAATATGTTGGTTAATGAAGTTAGCCAATTGAGTTTTTGCTAATGCACCAACTTGAGTTGCAACAACTTGACCATTTTTAATCAATAATAATGTTGGGATACTACGAACACCAAATTGTGCTGGCGTTGCTTGGTTGTCGTCCACATTCATTTTCACGATTTTAACTTTACCAGCAAATTCAGGCGCAAGTTCATCTAACACTGGAGCAATCATTTTGCAAGGACCACACCAAGGTGCCCAAAAGTCTAATAAAACGGGGATATCTGAATTAACTACAACACTTTCAAAATCTGCGTCATTAATGTGTAATACTTCGCTCATTTTGTTTTCCTTATTTTGTGAATGGAATCCCTATATAAGGGCTTTTTTTAAACTTACAAGTGCGGTGCAGAATAACACCGTTTTAAAAAATGTAAACTAATCGTTTTAATTGCCAAAAACTAAGACGGCAAAACAATATTTTCACACACTTTACCCGATTTCAATTTATAAATGTTTGATAAAGTCACGTCTGCAATATTGGTTAGTGCTTCTTCGGTTAAAAACGCTTGGTGACCTGTTAGCAATACATTATGGCAAGAAGATAAACGGCGGAAAATATCATCTTGAATCACTTCGTTAGACTTATCTTCAAAGAATAAATCACGCTCATTCTCATAAACGTCCATACCTAACGCACCGATTTTGCGCTGTTTTAACGCATCAATTGCAGCTTGAGTATCAATCAAAGAACCGCGACTCGTATTAACGATCATCACGCCATCTTTCATTTTTGCAAAAGCCTCGCGATTTAATAAATGATAGTTTTCTGGCGTTGCTGGGCAATGAAGCGTAATCACATGAGATTTAGCATAAAGCTCATCTAATTCAACATATTGTCCCCCCAGTTCTTCCACCACTGGATTTTTGAAAGGATCGTACGCCAAGATATTCATGCCAAAACCTTTCAAAATTCGCATCACTGCGATCCCGATTTTTCCTGTTCCGATTACGCCGACTGTGCGTCCGTACATATTGAAACCAATTAACCCCTCAAGAGAGAAATTCGCTTCTCGGGTACGCTGATAAGCACGATGAATTCGACGATTCAGTGTCATCATCAAACCGATGGTATGTTCCGCCACCGCTTCAGGCGAATAAGCTGGAACGCGGACAACTTGGATGCCTAATTCTTGAGCTGCTTTTAAATCAACATTATTGAAACCCGCACAGCGCAAAGCCACAATTTTCACACCAAGTGTGGCTAATTTTTCTAATACTTTTCGGCTACCATTATCATTCACGAAAATGCATACTACTTCGCAATGTTCTGCCAAACGCACAGTGCTTTCGTTCAGCATAAAATCAAAAAATTCTAAATCGAAATTATATTTCGCGTTAATGAGCTCAATATATTTTCTATCATAACTTTTAGTGCTATAGATTGCAATTTTCATGGTTTGCTCCAATTATTTTAAGTTTGCAAAAGCCTGTAATAAGTCCGCTTTAATATCTTCTACATCTTCAATACCGACTGAAAAACGCAACAAGGTATTAGTAATCCCACGAGCTACACGCTCGGATTCTGGAATATCCATATGAGTTTGAGTGGCAGGATAAGTAATAAAACTTTCTGTGCCGCCTAGACTTTCTGCAAAAGTAATCAATTTGATGGATTTTAAGAATGTATTAACCCAAGCTTCATCTTGCAAACGGAAAGACAACATCCCACCTTTATTTGGATAAAGCACCGATTCCACTTGTGGTTGAGCTCTTAAAAATTCCGCAATAGCTTGTGCATTTTCTTGATGGCGTTTCATACGCAAAGAAAGGGTCTTCATACCGCGAATAGTCAGCCAAGAATCAAAAGGAGAAAGTACTGCACCCGCACCATTTTGAATATAAGCAATGCGATCACAAAGTTCTTGCCCTTTTGCAACGATTAAACCAACAAGTGCATCATTATGACCAGCAATATATTTAGTTCCGCTGTGAATTACCACATCCGCACCTAAATCTAACGGACGAGAAAGCACAGGCGTTAAAAACGTATTATCCACGATCAACATTAAGTTATGTTTTTTCGCAAGTTTTGCAATTTCAACCACATCACATTCTTCCATTAAAGGATTTGATGGGGTTTCAATAAAAATCGCTTTCGTATTTGGGTTAATGGCAGCCTCAATTTCTGAAGCAAATGCTGTATTAACATAAACAGGTTTTACACTATTGTTATTTTTATAAGAAAAATCTAATAATCGATAAGTACCACCATACACATCGCTAGAAACAATCCATTCATCTGGGGCGGTAAAAAGTGTCATCAAAACTTGAATTGCAGCCATCCCAGAAGAAAAAGCAAAACCACGATCTCCATTCTCTAATTTAGCTATCGTTTCTTCTAATACTGTGCGAGTTGGATTTTTGGTACGTGTGTAATCAAATCCCGTACTTTCACCGATACCACAATGACCATAAGCCGTAGAAAGAAAAATTGGTGCAGAAACCGCGCCCGTACGCTCATCACTGCGATTGCCAGCTTGAGCTAATAAAGTATCAATAGCATATTGTTGTGTCATAACATCCTCTAAAAATAATGAAAAAATTGACCGCACTTTACGTGTTAAAAAACGTTTAGCATTTTGGCACAAAGGAAAAAGTGATAAAAGTAGAAATTAGAAAATTACATAAAATTTCATTTTTCCATCATTTTCTGTGATTTATTTGAACAAAATGAACTTTTTTTAAACGGTTAGACAATTTTTTTAAATCTGTAATTGACAGTTATCTGAATTTCCGTAAAATGCGCACCACTAACAGCGAATGCGGGAATAGCTCAGTTGGTAGAGCACGACCTTGCCAAGGTCGGGGTCGCGA
>ERZ1023487.17-NODE-17-length-58524-cov-133.119995_pt1 | contig 58524 bp, 52 predicted proteins | sample MGYA00380539_ERZ1023487 | MGnify/ENA primary metagenome ERZ1023487 (study PRJEB33173, sample SAMEA4830356) | metagenome | study: EMG produced TPA metagenomics assembly of the PRJEB25223 data set... | reverse complement strand
TCAAAACAGTGTTTTGAGCTGACTTCGTCAGTTCTATCCACAACCTCAAAACAGTATTTTGAGCTGACTTCGTCAGTTCTATCCACAACCTCAAAACAGTGTTTTGAGCAACCTGCGGCTAGTTTCCTAGTTTGCTCTTTGATTTTCATTGAGTATTACTAGCTTTTTTCGTATTAGTCCAGCCTTTTTGTTTGCTTTTAGTAGTAGGCAAGGAGCTGTAGATAGAACTCAAGTTCATCAAAGCGACTTAAGGCCCTAATAAAAGATAAACCAAACGACGGATAGAAAAAAGCCCACACACAGAATATACTTCCGTGTGAGGGCGTTGGTAACGCGGTGCCACCTCAATTATAAAGGGACTATCCCTTTACATCTCTGCCTTGTTTAACAACAAGCTGCACTGTAAGGTGTGCGCACCGAATTTTCATTGTTTCAAATTCATTTTCAAAATCAGCCCACTTTCACTACTTCCAACCACCTATTCACAATCACCACAGGCTCCCTGAAGATCAAAAATAGTTACTTTTCTGATTTGTTGAACTTATTTTAATACTTTGTTTTTTCTTTGTCAAGACTTTTTTACGATTTTTTTGAAAATATCATTCGAATGTGACCATGTCTTCCTTAGATCGAACATGAACATGTCCCACTTGTTAGAAATTGGATCCAACTCAATAGAAACTGAATGGAGGCTAAACAGAACTTATTTTAGAACACTCCATCTTTTCCACTAGGATTTTCAAGAATTAAACAATACTAGAAACTCTGTCTCCTAACAAATTTAGGAGAAACTTCAACAGATGTGACACTTTCCCCTTTAATAATTGCTAAAACACCTTCTATCATTTCTTTAGCCAATTTAACATAATTGGGAGCAATTGTAGACAAAGCTGGAGTATAATACTGAGAAATAGGAATATTATCAAATCCAATGATAGAAATATCATCTGGAATAAGAATTCCTTTCTCATAGCACGCACGAATCAAGCCCTGAACCTTTTCATCTCCTGAAACAAAAATAATGTCCGGATAATTTTGGGTAGTCAAGTGCTGCATTGCATAAGAATAAACTGAATCAATTGTAGATAAGCCATAAATGACTTTTAAATCCATAAAGTAATTTTTATCATTCAGAAAAGAACGCACACCTCTTTCACGATCCTTATTAACATGGGATTCTCCTCCCATAAGCAACCACATATTTTTAAATTTTTCTTCAGTTACAGCTTTCATCATATCATAAGTAGCTTGAAAATTATTATTAGATACATAGACTACTCCAGACGTTTGAGATTCACCGAAAACAAGAAAAGGCATATGGTTCTTCTTTAAATACTGAATTCTGATATCATCTACACTTTCATAAAAAACAATAACACCATCTACTAGGCTACCTGTGCTTGATATAATTGAATTACTAATTGTATCCTCCTCTCCAAAGTACTCAACTATAGCATTAACACCAAATTCTTTACACGTCCGTAACACTTTATCTAACAGCGTATGAAACCAAATTAAAGGAAAAGAGTCGATTTTTTTTACAGAAATCAATATATTTATAGCTTCTTTTTTAGTTAAATTTTTTGCATACGCATTTGGAATATACGACAATTCCTCTATAACTTTTTGAATCGCTTGATAAGTTTCTTCTTTAACATTTACTCCACCATTAATAACTCGTGAAACTGTTTTTGGAGAAAAACCTGATAAACGTGCAATATCATAAATAGTTACCTTTTTCCCATTTATATTTTTCATTTCAGTCCTCCATTACGAACATTCTAATATTACTATACAATATTTAATTTTTTTTAACAAGAGAATTTAGTAAATTATTTAAGATCCACAAATTCACAAAATTAATTTTACAAATATTCTTCCCCTTCAAAAAAGTTTAAATTGCATTTCACACCTTTATTTTTAAGAATGTTTCCAACTTCACGACAAATAAATTCATATGAGAAAAAACTACCATAAAATTGTAGATTAACTTTTCAGTAAAATGTGTAGGATTTATAAAAACATATAATAGCCTGTCAATGTAACATTTTAACATAGAGTTAATTTTTTCTTTAAAGATAACATTTGTTATCAACTCATCAGGAGGTAAATGAAAGGCAAACACCATTTCACAAATATCATAAAAAGAAATAAATTTGTATACTTGTATCAAACAATTATTATCAAAATATTCTATTTTACCTAAATCAAAATTGATTTTATAATCTTTCATAAAAACCTCTGAGCAAAAATCTACTCAAAAATTAGATGATTAAAACATCTAAAAAACAAAAGGACAAAAACATCTGTCCCTTTGTTTACTAAATTTCAGCTAATTTCTTCGACATAAATAACACCTACAATATTAGCAATTTCTTCCATCAGTCGAAGATGTTCAAATCTACCTGATAATTCCAGAGTAATAAATGACGCTATTTTTTTATCTGGAACATCAAAGTATTCAATTCTGTCAGAATTAACATCTCCAAACGCTGTTCTTGAATCGGTCATTCTGATACCATTTTCTGCACAATAAACCAATACACGATTATAGGCTTCTGTAGATTTAACCACTATATACAATTCAATCATTTTAGAACGATTTTGCAGATATTTTTTTAGTGGTTGGAACATGGATATCACACCCCAAACAGAAATGGCTACTAAAAGAGCTCCCTCATAAAAACCTACTCCAATAGCTAATCCAATTCCTGCCGAAGCCCAAATGCCTGCTGCAGTTGTCAGACCTGTAATTTTCTTTTTATCTGTAATAAGAATCGTTCCAGCGCCTAGAAAACCCACACCTGATATAACTTGAGCTCCTAATCGTGTAGGATCTCCTGTCCCAAATTTATAAGATACGTATTCATTCGTCATCATAATCAAACATGCAGCTAGACAAACAATACTATAAGTTCGGATGCCTGCAGGCTGGGATTTGCTCCCTCTCTCTAAACCAATTATACTACCAATGACTACTGATAAAACAATCCTGACAACTATTTCAATATTTGATAACCCAAGACTAGTGGCTGTCATGATTATTTCCTTACTTTACGCCCCGGTCTTTGTGTGAAGTATAATACCGTTCCAGAAATGATCATCAGAACAATTGTATAAACAAATACCAGAGCTTGTGCATTAGATGTTGCTGTTTCATCACCTGCAGATCGAATCGTAATACCTAATGGTTGAGCTAGGGGATGGTAAAGGAATACAGATAAGTCGAAGTCAGTTAATAAAGAGTTAAAGTTTAAAGCAATAACAGAGAGAACAACCGGTAAAATAAATGGAATGATAACCTTCATCATAGTATAAAAAGGTGAAGCACCCATACTTCTTGCTGCATCTTCCATCTCATCATCAACACTAAATAAAATAGCACGTACCATTCTATAAGAAAATGGGATTTTTACAACTATATATGCAATAAGTAGAATTACCAAACTACCTACCAAAATCTGATTCAAGACAAGAAATTGTGGCTGATTAAAAGTAAATAATAAACTTACTGCTAAAAGTGTACTTGGTAGTAACCAAGGAAGTAGAGCACCATATTCAAATAAAAAATCAAAACGAGCTTTATGTTTTCTGACAACTCGAGCAAATACAACTGCGAGAATTGTTGCTGTTGTCGCAGCGATAATAGAATAAATAAAGCTGACCAAGAATGGAGAGAATGCCGCACTATTACTAAAGAATAGGCGATAATTTTCTAAAGTAAAGTTTGATAATGTTAAGTTACCTGTTTGAATTGCAACTGGATCTGTAAATGAGTATAATACTATAAAAATTAGTGGAAGCATGAAAACTGTGAACAATCCATATGCTACAATGTGAGCAATGATATTCCAAGGCTTAGACGCAATTTTTTGTTTTTTAAGAGGCGCTTTAGTCTTAGAGATAGAAATATAATTTCCACCTTTTTCTATCTTATTCATGATAGTAAGCAAAATTGTAGTTGCAATACCTAAAATAATTGCAAGTAGGGCAGCTAAATCACGAGAATTCCCCATCCCTGCAAATGTAATAATCATTGGATTTATAGTTTGAAATTCTTTACCACCAACAATCATGGGTGCTGCTACTGCAGATAAACCACTAAGAAAAACCATAATAGTAAGTGCAAATAGAGTTGGAATTAAGGTTGGTAACACTACTTTTCGGAAAACAGTAAATGGTTTTGCTCCCATATTTCGAGCAGCCTCAATAGTGTGATAGTCAACGCTTCGAATTGTATTTGTTAAAAACAATGTATGATTAGCAGTTCCTGAAAATGTCATAATGAATAAGACTGCACCATACCCAATAAACCAGTTAGGGTCTAAAGAAGGGATAACATTTTGTAAAAATTTTGTTATCAATCCATAAGGACCATAGACAAATTTATATCCAGTCGCTAAAACCACTCCTCCATAAATTAAAGAGGTCATATAACCTAATTTTAAAATTTTAGCACCTTTAATATCAAAGTACTCTGTAAATAGAACACAAAGAATACCTACGACATTAACTGTAATAATGAGTGAAAATGCTAACTTAAAACTGTTCATAATACTCTGAAGTGCCCTCTGAGATTTTAGAACACGATGTACAGCATCAAGGGAAAATTCTCCTCCTTTTACAAATACATTCACTACTAGATCAAAGTTTGGATAAATAATAAATGTTACTAAGAACCAGATTAACCCTAAACGAATAAGCCAATCTTTTAAATTTAATTTATGACGCATACTGCACCTCCTTAAAATTGCAGAACGTCTGATGGTGTGATAAATAATTCCACACTTTCTCCGACAGATCTAATAGCAGCCTGACTATCAATACTTGTTACATTAAGAATCTGATTTTCAGAAACTTTTATTGTATAGTGAATTGTAACTCCAGAAAACTCAACATCAATAATCGTCCCTTTTAGAATAAAATCTTGTTCAGTTTCACGATTGAATCGAACTTTCTCTAATCGAATGTATCCTTTTTTATCTTCTAAGAAAACGCTTGTATTTTTCAGTAATACTTCGTGGACTGTTTCATCGGTCAAAACATTAATATCTCCAATAAAATCACATACAAATTCAGTTTGAGAATTATGATAAATCTCTACTGGTGTACCGACCTGTTCGATGTATCCATTGTTAAAGACTGCAATTCTATCAGATAGAGTCAAGGCTTCCTCTTGATCATGAGTAACATATAAAGTAGTAATACCTAACTCTTTTTGAAGTCTTTTCAACTCTTTTCTCAAATCTACACGTAATTTTGCGTCAAGGTTTGACAATGGTTCATCTAGACAAAGAATTTTAGGTTCAAGAACCAGAGCACGAGCCAACGCTACCCTTTGTTGTTGACCCCCAGATAATTCTGATACATTACGCTGTAACTGTTGATCAGAGATCTTAATTTTTGCTGCTACTGCTGATACTTTAGCTTTAATAACATCTGGAGCTACCTTCTTAACTTTTAAACCAAATGCAATATTATCAAAAACAGTCATAGTTGGAAATAGAGCATAAGATTGAAATACAATACCAATTCCACGCTTTTCAGGTTCCAAATGAGTGACATCTGTTCCATTAACTTCAATACTTCCTGATGATGGATCTAGAAAACCTACCAATGCTCTCAAAGTAGTTGATTTACCACATCCTGAAGGCCCAAGAAATGTAAAAAATTCCCCTTCATGTATATCTAAATTCAGATTATCAATTGCAACAAAATCACCATATTTAATTTGAATATTATCAAATTTAATCATCTCACTAACTCCCTCTATTACTAAACCAAAAGCCTCTCTTTATTTCTTCTATAAATTTAGAAATAATAGAGAGACTTGGACATAAAAATTAACTCTTATTTCTTATTGTACGTATTCTAATTCAGCTTTTTCTACCCATTCATCCAAATGTTTTCCAACAGCTTCCCAGTCAATATTTTGTGGTTTCACTTGATCAACAAATTTTTTCGTATCTTCAGGTAACTCTGTTAGGGCATCTTTATTTGCAGGAATAGATCCAAAGTTCTTACTATATTCTACTTGAATTTCTGATTGACCAAACCAATCAATAAATTCTTTAGCTAACGCTTGTTTTTTACTAGTGCTTAAAACCATAGTTTGTTCAGTTACAAATGGTACACCAATCTCAGGAGTCATAACTTTGAAAACAACATTTTGTTCTTTTTGTCCAACTAATGCACCAGAACCCCACATCATTCCATATTGTATTGGATCTTCTTTGTCTAACATCTTAACAATTGAACTTTCTCCCTTTTGAAGAGTGTATGCATTTTTCAAATATTCTTTTGCTACTTCCCAACCTTTTTCGGAAACACCTAATTCACCTTTATCATCAAGGTATCGAACTAAGATACTTGCTAGAATTGCACGTCCTGTACCACCTTGAAGACCAGAAATTGAATATTTACCTTTATACTTACTACCTAATTCTGTCCAATCTTTAGGCATTTCTTTTACATCAGGCGCCCCAATTAAAACTAATGGTTGAACAATCACAGGATTATAATAATTATCTTTATCTGATAAAGATTGATCAATTTTATCTAACCATTTAGGCTTGTACTGTACTAGTAATTTTTGATCTCTAATTTTATTTGAATCAACAGCACCAATTCCAAATACCATATCTGCAACTGCATTATTCTTCTCAGCAATAACACGGTCTGCTAATTGAGCGCCAGGGATATCAACCATTTTGATATTAAAACCAGCTTCTTTTGCTTTAGCAGTTAACCAATCACCACGACCATTTGAGACTGAGTTCGAATAGATTACTAATTCTTGACTTTTATCAGCTTTTTCTTCAGATGAAGAAGCAGTCGTAGAATTTGAACCTCCAGAGCAAGCAGCAAGTGTAGTAAGAGCAACTCCCGTTGCAAGTACAGTAGACCAAACTTTCATTTTTTTCATGATCAGTTCTCCTTTTTTATTATTTTATTTAAATTTTTCGTGATATGGAACAAATTGTCTCATATCTTCAAATACAGTATAGTCAATACGGTTTACAGTAATAGTTGGAATCTTCTCTAATAAAATTTCAGTTAATTCTGCTCTGACTTTAGTAAACTCTTCTTCCTCCTCTTCGGTTAGAGGAATCCGAAGATATCCAATTGAAATATGGAATTGGTATCTATCATGATTAGGGAAACGAACACCTGCTTTTTCTGAAACATAAGTACGAATTTCTTCTAATCTCTTTGCAGAAGCTTCATCTGCAGGTTCAACTAGTATGTTTTGTTTTCCCATTTCAGTCACACGCATATGAATTTCTTCATCCAACAATGGAAAAATTTCAAGTTGTTTAGCAAAGTAATCATGTATTTCCTGTAAAGGTGTATCAAGAGGAAGATTACTGCTCCAAAACTCCGTTTCACGATTTTCATGGCACAACAATTCAATTACAGTCATGTGAATAGAATTCCTTGGAGTTAAAGTAAACTTATCGATAAATGGTAATTCTCTATAACGTGATTGAATAATATCAACAACTTCCATCAAATCTTGTTTAGTATAAAGATTTGCTACAACAGTATTTCCTGGAAAATGATTAAATTCTCCATTTTCTTTGAACTTAATTTTTGTTAGGTTTTTCATATAAAGACCCTCTTTTTTATATTTGACACCGGTGTCATCTATGCTTATATTATATAACGAAACCGTTTACTTTGTCAAGCGCTTTCAAACATTTTTTTAAAAAATTATCTTTCATTAAAAGGTTAAGTAATTTTCCCAAAATACAACACTCATATAGACAGTATCATCAATTATAGCCATTGGGATTTTTTGATTGCCAATTCCATGTATCTCTACACATGTCTTCAATCGATTTTGTTGTCCTCCAATTTAATTCCTTATATGCTTTGTCTGCATTTGCATAACAAGTTGCAACGTCTCCTGAACGTCTTGGAACTATTTTATAAGGAATAGGGATCTTATTAACACTTTCAAATGTATTTACAAGTTGTAATACACTAGTGCCTTCTCCCGAGCCTAGGTTATAGATATAAACATCTGTTTTTTCAGATACTTTTTCTAAAGCTTTTATATGTCCTATTGCTAAATCTACTACATGGATATAATCACGCACACCAGTACCATCAAGCGTATCATAATCATTTCCGAACACACTTAGCTCTGACAGCTTACCTACCGCTACTTGCGCAATATAGGGCATCAAGTTGTTAGGAATTCCTGAGGGATCTTCCCCAATCAAACCAGACTCATGAGCACCAATTGGATTGAAATAACGAAGCAACGCAATACTCCATTCTGAATCTGCCACATGAACATCTTTTAAAATTTGCTCAAGCATCACTTTCGTATACCCATAAGGATTTGTCGCACTTGTTTGCATCGTCTCAATTAGAGGTGACTGATTGTTAATTCCATATACAGTCGCACTTGAAGAAAAGACAATCTTTTTAACATTAAATTCTGACATCACTTCAACAAGTGCCAATGTACTCATAATATTATTTTTGTAGTACATCACAGGCTTTTGCACGGATTCTCCGACAGCTTTATAACCTGCAAAATGAATTGCAGCATCAATCGATTCTTGTTCAAATACCTTTCTCAATGCTTGTTTATCACAAACATCTAATTCGTAAAACACGGGACGTATTCCTGTAATTGCTTCAATACGGTCTAACACCAAGATGCTAGAGTTAGAAAGGTTGTCAACAATGACGACTTCCTTTCCTAAATTTAGTAATTCTACTACGGTATGGCTACCAATATAACCAGCACCGCCTGTTACCAATATTGCCATTTGGGTTTCCTCCTAATTAATTCCAACTGATTTAACAAATCTCATAAACGCTTCATGTCCAGACGGAGTATTCTTATAAACACCTGCATCTTCAAGAACTCTCGCAAACACTTGTCCTGCTTCGTGTTGAACTACGCTATTAACCTCTTCTTTGTTAATACCAGAATATTTTTCTTTCAATTGGTCGGCCCATTCTAAATGATAAGCCGCAATTGCATTATCTTCTCCTAAAAGATATTTTCCAACTTCTTCTAACTCTGTTTTCAAACGAGGTGGTAATATCGCAAGTCCCATCACTTCGATTAACCCAATATTTTCCTTTTTAATATGTTGTACATCTTGATGAGGATGGAAAACACCATCTGGGTATTGTTCAGTAGTATGATTATCTCTCAGAACAATATCCAATTCATATCTCCCATCTACTTTACGAGCAATAGGAGTCACCGTATGGTGTGGAATATCTTCAGACATAGCAATGATGTCTACTTCTAAATCTGAATATTCTCTCCACTTATTTAGAATTTTAGTAGCTAAATCTAACAAGCGATTTTTATTTTCACTTTGTAACCTAATTACTGACATTGGCCATTTTACAATACCAGCATTAACATCCTCAAAGTCTTTAAAACGAAATTCACTCTCAAATTTTGCTTTTTCCATTGGGAAAATATGTTTCCCTCCCTGGTAGTGGTTATGACTAAGAATGGAGCCTCCTGAGATAGGAAGATCAGAATTTGAACCAGCAAAATATCCTGGCAAAATATCAACAATCTCCAATAATTGTTCAAATGTTTTAGAGGTAATAGCCATTGGTACATGTTGACTATTCAAAAATATCGCATGCTCATTAAAGTATGAGTAGGGAGAATACTGGAATCCCCATACTTCGTCACCAAGTTTCAACCGAATAATTCTATGATTCGAACGTGCTGGATAATTTATTCGCCCCTGATATCCTTCATTTTCCATACATAGTAAACATTTGGGATAATTAGTTGCTTTTACTAATTTTTCAGCAGCAATTGTTTTTGGATCTTTTTCGGGTTTTGACAAATTTATCGTAATCTCTAGCTCTCCGTATTTAGTTGATGCTCGAAACTCAATATTCTTAGCAATAGCAGAAGTTTTTATATAATCACTATCTTTACTTAACTTATAAAACTCTTCAACTGCTTCTTGAGGTGATATATCATATGAACTCCAAAAAATATCATTTAATCGACTAGGTAAAGGAACTATGAAATTCATTAACTCTGCCCCTAAACATTCCTTTTCCTCGATTAAATCTTTAATTTTACCGTTTTTTAAGGCGATTTCCACTAAGTAATCTTTTATTTGTTTCAGGTCATTTTCATCGGAAATGCGATCAGTTCCCTCCTCACCTATTAACGCTAGTACTCTATTTTTCACATATATTTTGTCAATTTCATTATACATTCCGTATTCAATTACTCTATCAACAAAATTATCAATAATTGTTTTCATATATATTTCTTTCTAATTTATGTTCCCATATTTTCTATACATTATCCATTTATAAATTGATTGCGTAGTATGAGCAATTTTATCAAGGTGATGAATAATATCCAAAGCACCAATTACTTCAGAAACGTTCCCATCATCTTCAAATATGTAATTCATTATTTTCTTTTCAATATTTATACTAAGCTCTTCTATCTCATTCTGTTTTTGTATAACAACCATATCTAAACATCCAGATTGTTCCTCTCTATAACAAGATATAGCCCTATTCATATGCAGTCCGATATCTTCATGAAGTATTTTTATTTCTGAAATAATTTTCTTCAACATTTCATTATTTTGAATAATCTGTAGATTTTTTAAAATTTCAACAATTCTATCCCCAATACGTTCAATGTCAGTTGATATTTTTATTACACTAATAATTCTTCTTAAGTCATATGAAACAGGATGTTGTAAACAAATTAACTCATATCCTTTTTTATCTATATTTAGAACTGACTCATTTATGATTAAATCTTCTTTAATCAATTCTACTCGTTCTTCATTTGATAAATATTCAAATAACTTCTCATATTTATCAAGCACAGATACCCAAATGGTCTCTAAATTATTTGATAATTCTATAATTTCATTTTCTAAATATAACCTTAACATTTAGGTACCTCTTCTTAACAAAGTTCAATAGTAACAATTAATATTTTAAACAATATATCAAACATCAATTACTAGAATACTTGCATCATCCTTCTTTCCATAGATTGGATCAATAGCAGAAGAATTAAATCTCATCTTAATTAACTCTTCAAAAGTTTTATTTTGATTATTTTGATAGAATTCATAAAAGCCATCGCTCATTAAAACAATTTGTTCACTAGTAACATCTATTTGATTAATAATAGCATGGTCTAAAAATCTCTCATCCAACGAACCTATCCAGTACCCACTCGGTTGATTAGATAATTTTCTGATTTTTTGTAAAATAATTTTTTTATTTAAAACACTATTTGTACCATTTGAATCTTTTATCTCATTTTTCCCTTTTTCAAATAAGTTATCTACTCTATGATCAGTTATTTCCATTTCGTTTACTAACATGACGCAGTCACCTAGCATCATATACTCCAACTTTTTTTCTGAAAGTTTAGCAAATATAAAAGCAAATGTTGGTAAGCGATAATACTCTGTTAATTCATATGAGTTTAAACCGATTTCATCTTTAACCTCGAGTAAAGCAGTTTCAAATATTTGTTTAAGAGTTTTTGATTCTTTACAATTAACCGACAAACTTTCTGATAAAATATGTACAACTTCTGAGACTGAATAACCTATCTCCTCTTTAGAATTATATAAATCTGTAGCTCCATCAATAATCCAAAAATACTGATTTTGTGAACCTACAGTATCCTCATTTTCTGCGGAACTTCCTTGTATCGAACAAATTTTATTTATCTTTACCATAATACTTCAACCCTTTTAGTGTCAAAAGTAAACCAATTCCTGTCACTGTTAAGAATAGTTCCATAATCTTGTTCGAACCAGTCTTTGGTAATTTTTGTTTTACATCTACTATTTCTTTAGATTTATTAATATGATTTTCAGTTTCTCTGCCATCTCCAACTATTTTATAGTTTACTTCTTCTGTCTTATTATCTTGTTTATTGTCGATCTTGTCATTCATTTGTCTATTATCTTTACTTGAGTTAAACTCTCCGTTCTTCTGGTTACTATCAATTACATTATTTGAATTAGATTGTTTTTCCTCTTTGTTTTTTTCTTTTTCGTTTTTATCACTTAAGTTATTTGTTACAATTTTGTAAAGCCCATTCTCCGTTACAATATTGAAATTACCATCGCTATCACGTATAACAGGCTCTTTCCCATTTGCATTAGATTTGATGAATGATATATACTTACCGGATAAATTATAAAATTGGTTATTTAAAACGGTTATTTTACCCTTTGAATCCTCAATAACAATTCCTTCTTTACCACCGAATATACTATTCTCTGAGACTACTAAATTATCACTAACTCGTAATAATTCAATATTTGGTTGTTCTGTTTCCTTAGAATTATTATTAATTACATTTTTTGTTACAGTAATATCTGATACTTTTCCTAAATATTCTGCACTATCTTTTGCAACTCGTATCGCTTTTGTTTTAGGATCGGCAATATTAAATATATTTTCGGCGATAACCACCTGTTTATTTAAATCTAATAGGTCTTTAGTGTTTTTATAGCTATAAGCATTTACTAAAGCTGCTCCGCTTTCTCGATAATGTACACTCTCTCCTTTAACTTTCTTATCAAAGCGATTTCCTTTGATTAATACATCAGTGAATCCTGTAAAACGTACACCTGCATACATCATGTTATCAAAATGATTATTTAAAATTTTAATATTAGAGGGGTTCTGTGTCGACAATGTTTGATAGTGTGTGCCAATTGCTGTTACTAATTCCCCAGATTTATCACTTTTGCCAAAATAGGAATTTTGAATAGTCACATTTTCAGATTTTTTCCCATCATCATTCAAGGCATAAGGAAAACCTTTTCTAGTTAATGGTTCAATCTGAATGCTCTCCTTACTTATGATTTGCCCATCCTTCATCGTTTTGGGTAAGGCTTGCCCAAGAAAACGAGAATTATCAACTAATACATTTTTCGAACCTGCAATTTGAATAGCATGCCCTTGATAACTATCCTTGAATGTTACATTTTTTATAGTTACGTTATTTGAATTCCCAATAGCAAATGCACCTGAAGAATTTATAAGTGGTAGATTTTTTGCTTTAGTTCCTTCTTCATTCAAAGCACCGTTCATATCAATAGTACCACCAGAATAACTAATATCTTCTGTTGGGCCCCATTCTACTTGCGCACCATCATCCGTAAATAAACCTGTCATAAAAACAATAGAAGGGTGATTCTTAATATTTATACCATTTAGAATGGTAGCTTTCTCATTCAATTCTAAGTGTGTATGACTTTTTAAAAAAACAATTTCTTTTACTAAATAAGTTCCTTCCGGAAAATATACATTTCCTCCACCTAGCCCTTGAGCTGCAGCATCTATTGCATCTTGAATTGCTTGTCGATCATCATTAACCCCGTCACCTATTGCTCCATAATCTTTAACATTCAAAGCTACGTGTTCGTTCAGATTAGTACTTAAAATAGTATTCACTTCCATCCCAGAGATGTTACCCATCATAGTATCATTTGTTATATCAGGTTTATTTTGATTAATACTCACTCCTCCATTATTATCAGTACTTAAACTTGAATTGTTATCAAGACTGAGAGTATCAGAATGGGGTTCCGCAGATAATGATGTAGATGTGCTACTCAACAAAGAGTTCATTTGCATATTATCTTTAGACGAAGAAGTTTCACCAACTACTTCATTAGCTAAAACACTTTGTGTTCCAATAAATAAAACCGCTAAGAGAACTGAGCAAACTCCCACCTTAGACTTACGAATAGAGAAAACCTCATTTTGTTGAAAAGATTTCATATTAGCCTCCAATTAAAAATATTATGTCCTAATTTAATATTCATATAAATTCCATACCAGAAAATGACACCGCTGTCATTTTCTTTATAATATATTTTTAAATCAAAATTGTCAAGGAATAACACAATAAAATATCAAAATTGTGAAAGCGTGACCATTTATATATCTAACCATACTTCTAATAATTCTTTAACCTTCCATTCAAAAGTGATTACTATCTTTCTTAGCTTGAATATAAAAATATCCTATTCACTGTATTTAAAGCATGTTGACATCTCGTAAAATACTAATTTATAAATACAAGAACAAATATCTTGTCATGCAAGCATTCGCCAGGTATATTTACATGAATATCGTTCATATAGCGGATTGAAATCAAAACAATACAATATATTTCTTAAATAGATTTTCTATAAAAGCTAGATTCAAGCTCTATAAAAATAGACGCAGTTCTTCTAAAATACTGGAATAGGACATATAAATCATTGTAGACACGTGTTTTATAGATTATTTCAAAAGAATGACTAGAACATGAAAAATAGTCTCAAAACTTTGAACAATATTCTGAAAACAAAAAAGAAAGACGCGAGTTTCCACAACCTCATCGTGGAAACTCGCGTCTTTCAAAAAATAGGGTGAATTGAAAACTAGAACAAGACACTACATTTTCTAAATGATGCCTAATAAAAATTCTAAATGCTACACCAAATTGCTCACATCTCATTTCAAACCATACAGTATATTGAAACTATAAGAGTACACCTTTGCTTCTAAAATATTGCTAGAAATTAATTTGACTATCCTGATTGATTTGTCCTGTTTTTATTTCATTTTACTATAGGACTTTCAATTGAAAACAACAGTTTTACACTCAATTAGACTTTTTAGAAACAGAATCACTATTACTTGACTGTAGTTTGTCATTTTTTTGATGAAGTTAGCACTTTTTCAGAAACTGTTTTGAAAGTCTCAATGATATAGTCCACTTCTTCATCACTTAATTTAGTGTGAAGAGGAAGGGTAATTTCATTTTCAAAGAAGGCATAGGCCTTAGGATAGTTCGCCATGTCAAAACCAAGATTCTTATAGGCTGTCAAGAGCGGAAGCGGTTTGTAGTGTACGTTACTTGCAATTCCTGCCTTGGCCAATTCTTGGATGATAAGATTGCGTTCTTCTAAGCTTGCTCCTTCTACATGGGTAATGTAGAGGTGACGTGAAGATTCGACAGTTTCAGTCTTGTGTGCTAAAGGATGGATGCGAGAACCTGCAAAACCACGATCATAGCGGTCCACAATGTCCTTACGACGTTGCAACAAACCAGAGTAACGGTCCAATTGCACCAAACCAAGCGAAGCCATGATATCGGTCATATTGCACTTGTAGGCTGGTGTGACGATATCGTATTCCCATGAACCCAGTTGCATCTTAGCAAGAGCATCCTTAGTTTGCCCGTGAAGGGAAAGAATTTGGAATTCTTTGTACATCTCTTCGTCGTCAATCGCTGGATTGGCTTTCCAAGTCGCACTTCCACCTTCTGCTGTTGTAAAGTTCTTAACGGCATGGAATGAGAAGGAAGTAAAGTCAGCGATAGAACCAGCTGGTTGTCCTTTATAAGTAGATCCCAAAGCATGGGCACTATCAGAAACAATCACGATACGGTTAAAGGCTTTTTGCCACTTGCTTGAAGCAGTAAAGAGGTCACGTTTCTTCTCCACTACTTGGAACAAACGGTCATAGTCGCAAACAATCCCTGCAAGTTCTACTGGAATGATTACCTTGGTCTTTTCAGTGATAGCTTGCTCCAGCAAGTCATAATCCATCTCAAACGTATCTGCTTGGATATCCACCATGACAGGTGTTGCTCCTACGTGAGTGATGACACTACATGAAGCTGTATAGGTCATAGCTGGAACGACGACTTCATCACCAGGCCCCACTTCCAAGACGCGCAAAATCAACTCAAGAGCGGCAGTCGCAGAGTTTAGGCAGACAGTCTTGGGTGTCTGTGTGTATTGAGACAAGCGACGCTCCAATTCTTTTGTCTTAGGACCGGTTGTGATCCAACCAGAACGAAGGGTATCCGCTACTTCAGCAATTTCTGCTTCTGTAATATCGGGTGGTGAAAATGGAATATTGTAATTTGGCATTGATTTGCTCCTTTTATCTGTACTCATTTTCTCATGACTACTTTATTTTAGCACTTCAAACACGGTTTGAAACATGATTTTGATGTCTCCAAGGAAACTAAACTCTCGGAGATAGGCTAGGTTATAGCGCATCTTTTCAGGTAGAACGTATTCGACATAGGCTTGGTCAACCGACAGACCTTTCTCCGTCATTTGACTGATGATAGTGTCCTCATCCTTGTAGTGAATGCTGGCTGGAGAGGTAATCCCTGCTGGCAAGAGCAAGGTCGCCATCATTTCAGGGCTATACTGCTCTGTGTAACGAGGCACTTCAGGACGCGTCCCTACAAAAGACATCTCGCCTTTAAGGACATTGACCAACTGAGGCAGTTCGTCCAAACGCACACGGCGGATGAAATTACCAACCTTGGTAATGCGGCTATCGTTAGCAGAAGTCACTAGACTTCCTTTTTTATCCGCATCCGTCACCATGGTACGGAACTTCCAAATCTTGAACCGACGGTTGTACTGGGTCACGCGCTCTTGCTTGTAAATCACTGGCCCCTTGCTATCCAACTTGATCCAAATGCTCATGATGAGAAAGATGGGAGAGGTCAGAACCAGTACAACCAAGGCCAAAACCCAGTCCAAACAACGCTTGAAAATCAGCGAACCCTTCCTTTTAGAGACAAGCTGGTAGTAAGACTCAACCTCGCTTGATTTCATTTCCACGGGCAAGTCTTCCCATTTCAGCATGCTGTTTCTCCTTTGTTTTTATTATACTATTTGTCAACATTTTTCATTATACCACAAAATGGAAAAGGCGGTGAAAGAAATCTGTAATTTGAAGGATTTCCTTCTTACACTCAATGAAAATCAAAGTACAGCTTTTAGGTTGCAGATAAAGCTGACATGGCTTGAATAGATTTTCAAAGAGTATTAAGACATGGCTCCTGCCTGCAAGCTATACATCTTGTGATAGGTTCCTCCCAAGGCCAAAAGTTCCTCATGGGTTCCGCTCTCGATAATGCGCCCCTTGTCCAAAACATAGATACAGTTGGCGTCTTGGATGGTAGAGAGACGATGGGCGATAGCAATGGTTGTCCGTCCCTGTCTCATCTTAGCCAGAGAAGCCTGAACCAGACTTTCTGTTTCAGAGTCAATATTGGCTGTCGCTTCATCCAAAATCAGGATTTTAGGCTGGCTGGCGACTGTTCTGGCAAAGGCAAGAAGTTGACGCTGACCTGTTGAAAAACTGGAGCCACGCTCGGAAACAGGGGAATCATAACCCTGAGGAAGTTCTTGAATAAAGGAATCTGCATCCACGAAGGCTGCTGCAGCCCGGACCTGCTCATCACTGATTTCTTGGTACATGGCGATATTGGACTTAATAGTTCCGTGATAGAGGAAGGGATCCTGCAAGACCAGACCGATATTTGTTCTCAGCTCTTCCTGACTGTAGGCCCTAATATCCACACTATCCAAGAGAACTCGCCCTGACTGAAATTCATAAAAGCGCATGAGGACATTGATAATCGAAGATTTCCCTGAACCTGTATGACCCACAAAGGCAATGGTTTCACCCTTATTAACGGAGAAGGAAATGTCATCCAGAATCGGATGTTTTCCATCATAAGAGAAACATACATGTTCAAAACGGATATTGCCTTCTTTGATCACGGCCTGTCCATTTTCTTGAAGAGGCTCATAGGTTCTCTCGTCAATCAGAGCAAAGACACGGCCTGCAGAAACCATGGAAGTTTGAAGGGTTGAAAAGTTTTGCGTCACCTCAATCAAAGGGTCAAAGAGGCGGTTAATGTACTGAATAAAGGCATACATAGTCCCGGCAGTTATCCCGATAGAAAAACCACGGTAGCCAAAGTAGGCCATCAAGACTGCATAGCCTAGAAGTTTCAGCAAACTCATAGCAGGGCGCAAAAAGAGGGCATCCAAGGCTACAGAACGGTTGGCATAGACCAAGTGCTCTTGGTTGATTTCATCAAATTCTGCCTGCAGGCGCTTCTCCTGATTAAAGGCCTGGATTATTCTGATTCCCTCGATGTTTTCAGCCAGCTTACTATTGATATCTGATAAGAGACTTCTGGTTTTTTCGATAATCTTGACGGATTTTTTCCGATAGAGATTGACCAAAAGGAAAATCAAGGGAAGAAAGATCAAGACTAAAGTCGTCAAACGAAAATCCAACACCAACATGGTATAAAGGGTTGTCAGAAAGATGAAAACTGCTGAGATAAAGCTGGACAAAATCCCCGAAAACATATCACTGATGGTCTCGGTATCATTTGTCAAACGAGAGACGATAGAGCCTGCTGGCGTCTTGTCAAAATAGGACATGCCCAATTTCTCCATATTAGCAAAGGCATCCCGACGAATATCCCTAACAATACTGTAGGACACCCGTGCAAAGAGAAGATTACCGACATACTGTACCATAGTTTGTAGGATATAAAGGCCATAGTAGACCAGCAAAACGGTCACAGCGAGTTGGTTGAGATTACTCAGATACTGGTCAATAAAGTGGGAAGCCACAAGGGGAATGACACTTTTGATGACCGTCGTCGCTAGGAGAAAACTGAGTGCCAAAAAAGTCAGGAGTCCATAAGGCTTGAGATAAGACATCAAGCGCTTCAATACAGCCCATTGTTCTTTCTTATTCTGCATCTTCTTCTCCCTTCATTTCCAGTTGCTGAGACTGGTAGGTTTGGGCATACCAGCCATCCAAAGCTAGCAAGTCATCGTGTGTACCTCGTTCGATGATTTGACCATTTTGCAGGACTAAAATCAAATCTGCATGTACAACTGCACTGAGGCGATGAGCCGTGATAATGGTTGTCTTGTCCTTACGTGTTTCCTTAAGATTGTCGATAATCGCATACTCTGTCTTGGCATCCACGGCCGACAAAGAATCATCCAAAATCAAGATATCAGGGTCTAAAATCATAGCCCGACTCATGGCCAGACGCTGCTTTTGACCTCCAGAAAGACTGACTCCTTTTTCTCCAATCAGCGTATCAAATCCCTGAGGCATGGCTACAATATCTTGGTAAACTTGGGCTAGCTTAGTTGCTTCCTCGACTGCTGAAAGGGGCAAGTTAGGATTGCCAAAGCGAATATTGTCTAAAATCGAAGTCGCAAAGAGGAACTGATCCTGAGGAACATAGCCCATAAGACTACGAAGATCTGTCAGACGATAGTCACGAATATCGTGACCATTCAGACGATAGTCACGAATATCGTGACCATTTAGATAAATGGTTCCCTTGTCCACATCGTATTCACGCAAGAGGAGCTTGATCAAAGATGTTTTCCCAGAGCCTGTTTGCCCAACCAAGCCCAGGGTTTGACCTTTTTCCAAACTAAAGTGAACATTTGTCAGTGTTTCCTCATTTTCAAAGGCAAAGCTGTCAATGGTATACTCCAAACGCCCATTTTCAATACCATCCAGAGGAAACTCAGGGTCTTGTACAGGAGATTCCTGAGACAAAAGATTTTCAATCCGCTGGTAAGAAACCTTCCCTCGCTGAGTAGTATTAAAGAGGAAGCCGATGGCCATAAGAGGCCAGACCAGCATATCCAAATAGCTGATAAAGGTGACTAGATTCCCAACTGTAATCTGCCCTTCCTGAACCATCAAGGAGCCAACCAAAAGCGTTAAAACATAGGACGAACCAACAAACACGAGAACCATAGGGTCAAAGAGACTATCATATTTCATGGTTTGCAGGTTCTTTTGGAAGGTTAATTCATTGACTGCCTGAAAAGACTTCAACTCGTCTGCCTGATAACCGAAAGACTTGGTCACTTTGATACCTGATACGGACTCCTGTACCTTGTTATTGAGTTCAGAAAAAGCAGCTTGGGATTCGCCAAAGGCCTTATGAGTCTTTCTCCCTAGGCGACTAGTTGCATAGGCCATGAAAGGTAGGGGGAGAATGGCAACAAGAGTCATCTGCCATGAGATGCTAAAGAGCATGGTCAACAAAGTCACCAGAGCCGTGATAGAGGCATCCACCGCAGACATGACACCGCCACCTGCTAAACGAGTCAAGGCATTGATATCATTGGTTGCGTGTGCCATCAGATCACCCGTCCGATAGGTTTGATAAAAGGCTGATGACATTTTTGTGAAATGCTTAAACAAGCGAGACCGCATGATCTGTCCCAAGCAATAAGAGGTCCCAAGGATATACATACGCCACACATAGCGCAAATAGTACATACCAAAGGCTGCAAGTAGCAAGTAAAATAGGCTAAGAAGGAGGTCCTGCTGGGTTAATTGCCCCGATGTGATGGCATCAATGACCCGCCCCATAACCATAGGAGGAATGAGATTGAGGACGGAAACCAAGACCAAGGCCACAATCCCGACTAGATAACGGCGTTTTTCTAACTTGAAAAACCACCAGAGTTTTTGAATAATGGACATAAAATCCCTTTCTGATCGCAAATGGAAACCTGAGGCCAATACTCAATGAAAATCAAAGAGCAAACTAGGAAACTAGCCGCAGGCTGCTCAAAGCACTGCTTTGAGGTTGTAGATAGAACTGACGAAGTCAGTAACCTACATACGGCAAGGCGACGTTGACGCGGTTTGAAGAGATTTTCGAAGAGTACAAGACCCCAGGTTTTTCTTATTCATAAGTTACGACTGTAACAGCACCCTTGTCATATTCAGCAATAAAGATATTGGCTACATTGTCATGCCCTTGTTTGCTGAGGTTATCAAGCAACCACTCTTCGCTACGACCAATCGATTCCAAGACATCTACTTGAATCACACCGTCAGTCACAACTGGATACTTAGGATTTTCATCTCCCATTTGCACAACGATGAGTTGCCCATTTTGCTCTTGCACAGCTCGTTTGACTTGCTTCATCTGGAAAATCCCTTGGCTACGAAGTTTGAGGGCTACATCCGATGCAGACAAACCAACTGAACGACAGGCTTATGGGTCAATATTCCCATTTTTGATAAGGAGAGTTGGCTTACCATCAATCAAACGTTTCACAAAGTGAACATTGTTGTTGAGCTATTTGAGAGTCAAGACCAGTTTGATTAAAATTTCGATATAATTAAGTGTCATTTGTTCACATCCACCAGTTCAATTGCGTCTGTCTTATACAATTCGACTTTCTCTAACAGGTACTTGTCTGGCTCACTTCCGTTTAGGGCACGATAATAGCGATCTCCCACCTTGATAAGTGCGCCATCTGTGTTTGTGGAAGTATTAACATAGACTTCTGACTTGTCTACTCCCAAATCTTTGGAAACAACCTCGATGAAATGAAGTGAAGTTTGAAATTTATTGTTAGAAACTTGATTGTTTTGATAAGTCGTGATGCTGACCAAAAGCAGAGCTAAATAAGGCCAGAGCTGAAATCATGACCAACTCACGAAATTCGGTTCCCTTTTTATCATGGTATGCCTTAAAAGCAAAAAAACTGTCACAGCTAATAGAACAATCCCAAAGCCAACCATGATACCATTTTGCTGACCGATTTGGCTGAGTACATAGTCATAAGAGTAGAATTTCATGTATTTTCACTCCCTTTCATAAAATCATTCTTAATTATAAACGAAAGAGAGTAATTTTTCAAACTATACGTTGGGGAAATAGATCTTTTTTTGGTATAATAAAATCTATAATCTGAATGAAAAAGGTAACTTTATGAAACTTATCTCATGGAATATTGATTCCCTAAACGCTGCCCTAACTAGTGACTCAGCTCGTGCCAAATTGTCCCAAGAAGTCCTACAAACCTTGGTCGCTGAAAATGCTGATATCATTGCTATCCAAGAAACCAAGCTTTCTGCCAAAGGACCTACAAAGAAACACGTGGAAATTTTAGAAGAACTCTTCCCAGGCTACGAAAACACGTGGCGCTCTTCCCAAGAGCCTGCCCGTAAAGGCTATGCTGGAACCATGTTCCTTTATAAGAAAGAACTTACACCCACTGTCACTTTCCCAGAAATCGGTGCCCCTTCTACCATGGACTTGGAAGGCCGCATCATCACTCTAGAATTTGATGCATTTTTCGTGACCCAAGTTTACACTCCAAATGCTGGCGATGGTCTTAAACGCTTGGAAGAACGCCAAGTCTGGGATGTCAAATATGCGGAGTATTTGGCTGAACTAGACAAAGAAAAACCAGTCCTTGCGACCGGTGACTACAACGTAGCCCACAATGAAATCGACCTTGCAAATCCTGCTAGCAACCGCCGTTCACCTGGATTTACTGACGAGGAACGTGCTGGATTTACCAACCTTTTGGCAACTGGATTTACAGACACCTTCCGCCATGTTCATGGCGATGTTCCTGAACGCTACACTTGGTGGGCACAACGCAGCAAAACTTCTAAAATCAACAATACAGGCTGGAGAATCGACTACTGGCTCACAAGTAACCGTATCGCTGACAAGGTCACTAAATCTGATATGATTGACTCAGGTGCTCGCCAAGACCATACACCGATTGTCTTGGAAATTGACTTGTAAGAATTTTCTATATGGACTACAATGCGGTCATTCCCGAGTTGCTTGTATCGAATATCGAACAGTCCCGGTCCTTCTACTGTGGTTTACTGGGTTTTAGGATTGAATACCAACGTCCAGAAGAAAACTTTCTCTTTCTTTCTCTTGAAGAGTGTCAACTAATGTTAGAGGAGGGAACAAAGGATCAACTAGCTGAACTGACCTATCCATTTGGTCGTGGAGTCAATCTCTCCTTTGGCATAAAGGATGTTTCAAAACTCTATTAAAGAGTGATGAAGGCAAACTATCCTATTTATCGCCCCTTGACCAAAAGAAAGTTTCGTGTCAGTGATCCCTATATCTATCCTCATAAATTTGCAGTTTTGGATCCAAATGGCTATTTTTTAAGATTTAGCGAGTAGAATAATAAAAATTGGGAAAAGTCTTTAAAGTTAGAAAAAGGCATATTGTCAGGTGTTTAAAAACTTGATAGTATGCCTTTTATGATGGAAAAATCTTCTAATACTCTTCGAAAATCTCTTCAAGCCACGTCAACGTCGCCTTACCGTAGGTATATGATACTGACTCTGTCAATTCTATCCACAACCTCAAAACAGTGTTTTGAGGTTGTGGATAGCTTCCTAGTTTGCTCTTTGATTTTCATTTAGTATAAATATTAGCTTACAATGGAGTTTTTGTTCACCCTCTCTTCTGTTTGTTCGTTTTTTAAACCAAAACACTAACAAAATAGTTGATTTATAAAGTTATTTAGTATAAAATAAAAACATTGGCTCAAGCCTATTTAAAATTGAATATCGTTTTACTTGTTTATGTCGTGAATTGGCACGACGTTTCTACAAGGTGCCGGAACACCTAACAATAAGTAAGTCAGCAGTGAGATATGGCCGTTTTTGCCATGCCTATTTGGGGGACTTACTTAGAGATTAAGTAGGTCTTTTTTGAATATTTTTAATATTTCCCTTAATTAGTGCGGACGGGAGGTGAAATTATCCTGTGAATAATTTCAGGAATCCAGGGAATTTCATCCCTAATTTTTGAGCCCCTAGCTCTTTCATTTCTAGGCTTAGGCTAAAATAGTTCCCCGAACTATTTTACTCTCAAAAATCCCGTCATAGACAATAACAAGATCATTGTCTATGATACCACTACAACGGGAAATATTTGATAAGACTATTACGAGCGAAGCGAGTCTTATCAAATATATAGTATTAGCAAAAGGGATCACTATAGAAACATTTCAACAACAAGTAAATTAGCTTTTAGACTTTAGGAGGTCTTATGAAATTATTAGAAGATCGCATCCTCAAGGATGGGCATATCTTGGGTGATAACATCCTCAAGGTAGATTCCTTTTTAACCCACCAAGTTGACTTTAGCTTGATGCGAGAGATTGGTAAGGTTTTTGCGGAAAAATTTGCTGCTGCCGGCATTACCAAGGTCGTAACCATTGAAGCGTCGGGTATTGCCCCAGCCGTTTTTACAGCTGAAGCCTTAAACGTTCCCATGATTTTCGCCAAAAAAGCTAAGAACATCACCATGAACGAAGGCATCTTAACTGCTCAAGTCTACTCCTTTACCAAGCAGGTGACCAGCACCGTTTCTATCGCTGGAAAATTCCTCTCACCAGAGGACAAGGTTTTGATTATCGACGATTTCCTTGCTAATGGCCAAGCTGCTAAAGGCTTGATTCAAATCATCGAACAGGCCGGTGCCACAGTCCAAGCTATCGGTATCGTGATTGAGAAATCCTTCCAAGATGGTCGTGATTTGCTTGAAAAAGCAGGCTACCCTGTCCTATCACTTGCTCGCTTGGATCGTTTTGAAAATGGTCAGGTCGTATTTAAGGAGGCAGATCTCTAATGCAAACTCAAGAAAAACACTCGCAAGCAGCCGTTCTTGGCTTGCAGCACTTACTAGCCATGTACTCAGGATCTATCCTGGTTCCCATCATGATTGCGACAGCCCTTGGCTATTCAGCTGAGCAGTTGACCTACCTGATTTCTACAGATATCTTCATGTGTGGGGTGGCAACCTTCCTCCAACTCCAACTCAACAAATACTTTGGGATTGGACTCCCAGTCGTTCTTGGAGTTGCATTCCAGTCGGTCGCTCCCTTGATTATGATTGGGCAAAGCCATGGTAGTGGCGCTATGTTTGGTGCCCTTATCGCATCTGGGATTTACGTGGTTCTTGTTTCAGGCATCTTCTCAAAAGTAGCCAATCTCTTCCCATCTATCGTAACAGGATCTGTTATTACCACGATTGGTTTAACCTTGATCCCTGTCGCTATTGGAAATATGGGAAATAACGTTCCAGAGCCAACTGGTCAAAGTCTCTTGCTTGCAGCTATTACTGTTCTGATTATCCTCTTGATCAACATCTTTACCAAAGGATTTATCAAGTCTATCTCTATTTTGATTGGTCTGGTTGTTGGAACTGCCATTGCTGCTACTATGGGCTTGGTGGACTTCTCTCCTGTTGCGGTAGCTCCACTTGTCCATGTCCCAATTCCACTCTACTTTGGGATGCCAACCTTTGAAATCTCATCTATTGTCATGATGTGTATCATCGCAACGGTGTCTATGGTTGAGTCAACTGGTGTTTATCTAGCCTTGTCTGATATCACAAAAGATCCAATCGACAGCACGCGCCTTCGCAACGGTTACCGCGCAGAAGGTTTGGCCGTACTTCTCGGAGGAATCTTTAACACCTTCCCTTACACCGGATTTTCACAAAACGTTGGTTTGGTTAAATTGTCAGGCATCAAAAAACGCCTGCCAATCTACTACGCAGCTGGTTTCCTGGTTCTCCTTGGACTGCTTCCTAAGTTTGGTGCCCTTGCCCAAATCATTCCAAGCTCCGTCCTCGGCGGTGCCATGCTGGTGATGTTTGGTTTTGTATCTATTCAAGGGATGCAAATCCTAGCCCGAGTTGACTTTGCTAACAATGAACACAACTTCCTTATCGCAGCTGTTTCAATCGCTGCAGGTGTCGGTCTCAACAACAGTAATCTCTTTGTCAGCATGCCGACAGCCTTCCAAATGTTCTTCTCAAACGGAATCGTCGTAGCCAGCCTACTCGCCATTGTCCTCAATGCCGTATTAAATCATAAAAAGAAATAAGAAAAAGAGGTGCGAGCCTCTTTTTTGTGTGACAAAATAAAAACATCTACCTATTCATATATGCTAGTGTCATAGTCCTGAAAATCATCTGCATCAAGAACAATTTCACAACTCTTATACTTTTCTCTTACAAGTCGTTCGGCTTCATCTGGATTTTCAGCCTCTATACTTACTAAACGTGATAAAGTTTCTGTAATTTCTACTGTATACTTTTTCAGTTTTAGATTGCTTTCCAATAATTCACCTATTAACAATAATCTATGATAGGAGCTATGTAGCCACTCTGGCAATTTATCTCCTACTTCCCACCCATATTTTTCCTTCATCAAAGCTAGTTGTTTTTCGTCACCAAATTTCATATTTTCAGATAACCATCTCACACAATCGGGATCTGATAAGGTACAGACGATTAAACTTAGGTTATCGTAACGGCTTTCAGTTTCATAATCAGGCCAGATGACTTTTAAGAAATCATACACCTCTTCTGATGCAACAAGTTGTTTCGTTTTCATAATTTCCGATACTTTCCTCTACCTTTAAATTCTATTATTTCTTTGTCTCTTAATATTTGAAGCTGTTGCCTAATCTTTTCTTTGATATGATTGTTCTTAACAAAGATATTTTTTAGGTCACTTTCAAAACGATACATATCTTCAAGGGTAAATTCTGAACCCTCTATCTTATCTATACAATTTAGAATTTCTATTGTCCAACCTCTTGATGACAGAGAGCTCTTCCTTAAAAATAAACCTTGCTTAAATTCTTTTGTAACTTTTTCTGGATCTCTAACTTGTCCATCTTGCACAAGAAATATCCTTCCTTTAGAAGGTACTTGTGATAAATCAATGTTACAACCAATCCAACCTGCTCGTCTAGCAGTTGGTGCAAGTGGTTTTCTTTGAATAATCGATTTCGGTGTAACAAATTGCTTCGGAAGGACAAGAAAGTTATTTACCTCAAAATTTTTTGTGTAAGTTAAAAAAAAGAAATTAGGATTATTATCTGCCTGCACACGCTTCATCATCGTTGCATAAGCACCATCATTGATTGTTGATGAAAAATTTCCTTTTTTGCTCTTTAGTTCAAACTCCTCACTACAATGATTACAGTAAAAATCTGCTACAGGCCGATTATTTTCAAAATGATTTAAGGGATTGTTCCCACAATTAGGGCAATAAGACTGACGATAAACCCAATCCTCCGTTAAGATACGTGCCTTTTGGCTATTACTTTTATAGGTTTCTACTAATTCTAAATTAAAGTGTAATTCCATTTAAAAATTCCTCACTAATATGAGAACTCACTCGATATAAGCAATTAAAATCTACTATAACTAGTATACCACATATATGTACCTATTACATTTGTATTTCATCACTCTCTTTTATATTTCCTTCTAACATATCTCATAAATTAAAAATGAGTGAGATAAATTTATCCCACTCACCTTTCTTTATATACTTACCCGTCTTTCCTCAGACCTTTGGCCTGTGACAAACATGGTAAAGGTTGCTTTACAGACATTTCTGCCCTCTTGATTGGTGATATCCACATCCATCACACAGGTTGTACGACCTTGATGGACACATTCTCCTTTAATGGTCAATACATCGTCGAGTTTTCCTGCCTTAAGGTAGTTGATAGAGGATTGGAGTGTCACCCCATCAAGTCCCAGCGAGATAACCACCAAACCACTGATTTGGTCACATAGTGTGAATAGATAGCCACCATGGGCATTGCCATAGTAGTTGAGCGACGAGTTCACTACTTTGGTCGTCACCACAACGTGACCATCTCTCATTTTTTCAATTTCGTAATTTTCAAAGGCAGATATAGCGTCAAAATGAAAGTCTTTCATCGTTTCCTCCTGATATTTCAAACGACACTATGATACTACTTTTTATAGGACTGTGCAAGGAGAAAGCTCCTAGTCTAGTAAAATTCCGACCTGTTCCACAAAGCGCATAAAGGCTGTCTGCCCTTGTTCTGTCTGCTTGTAGACTCCTGCATCCTCAAGTACACGCACAAAGATAGCACCCACAGAGTCCTTGACGATTGCAAGGGCTTTTTCTTTATCCGTTAGGTCTGGATGTTGGGATTTGAGTTGGTCTGCCCACTCCTGATGATAATCGGCAACTGTAACAGCTTCTCCTACAAGATAGCTAGCGACTTGCTCCACTTCTTCTTTCAGACGTGGTGGCAAGATTGCCAAGCCCATGACCTCAATCAAGCCGATATTTTCCTTCTTGATATGTTGGACATCCTTGTGGGGATGATAGATGCCATCAGGATGCTCTGCTGAAGTCTGATTGTCTCGCAAGACCAAGTCCAACTCAAACTGTCCATCACGCTTACGCGCTATTGGTGTGATGGTGTGATGCGGTGTCCCGTCTGTCTCTGCTAAAATCTGCACACTAGAATCTGAATACTGACGCCATTCCTGGAAAATCTTATCAGCTAAGTTAATCAAATCCTCTTTGGAATCCGAAGTCAAGCGTAGGACAGACATTGGCCACTTGATAATTCCAGCCTTGACCTGCTCAAAACCAGCAAATCGGAAGGTCTTTTGCAAGGGAGCCAATTCCATAGGAAATACGTGACGGCCTCCCTGATAATGATCATGAGTTAGAATAGAGCCCCCCACAATCGGCAGGTCGGCATTAGATCCAGCAAAATATCCTGGAAACTGCTCTACGATAGCCAACAGACGTTCAAAACTCTGACGACTAATGGCCATGGGACGATGCTGGCCATCTAAAAAGATACAATGCTCATTAAAGTAAGCATAGGGCGAATACTGGAACCCCCATTCCTGACCAACCATTTCAAAACGGATAATCCGGTGGTTGCTGCGAGCTGGGTGGTTGACCCGACCATGGTAACCCTCATTCTCTAAACAAAGTTGACACTGAGGATAATTACTAGCTTGCACCAACTTGGCTACCGCAATCTCTTTCGGATCCTTTTCAGGCTTAGAGAGATTGATGGTAATTTCAAGTTCTCCATAATCAGATGGAACACGATAAGCGATATTTTTAGCAATGGCCTTGAGTTTGATGTAGTCATTTTTCTGACTGAGTTGATAAAAATCCTCTATCGCTTGCTCAGGAGAGTGGACATAGGCTTCCCAGAAGTCACGATTGACCTGACTCGGATAAGGAGTCACCAAGTCCATCAGTTCAGTACCAAGGATTTCACGCGCAGTCTGACTATCCTCAATCATCTCTAATCGAACGGCTTCCTCAACTAGCTGGTCCTTGAGGTCAATCAATTTATCCAGATTGGTCTCAACTTCCAAAACACCTTCTCCCACTCGTGCCAAAACACGGTTGGTCAGGTAGATTCGATCCATTTCCTCAAATGAACTTTCAGAAATTACATGTGTTACAAATTTATCTACTAAGGTCACTATAGAGCCTCCTTTTGACTAGTCAAGGACGCGAGTGCCACCTGCAACTTCAGCGATATAGAAGCTTGGAGCGTATCCAACTACTTCCTCGTAGTGTTTGCCTACAGCTTCCTTAAAGGCCTCAACAGTATCTTTTTGAACCAAGGCAATGGCACAGCCACCAAAACCAGCCCCTGTCATACGAGCACCGAGAACTCCTTCTTGTGCCCAAGCTGTGTGAACAAGAGTATCCAATTCCAAACCAGTTACTTCATAATCACGCTCCAGAGAAACGTGTGACGCATTCATCAAACGACCAAATGTTTCCAAATCACCTGCTTGAAGGGCTGCTTGAGCTTTAAGGGTACGTTGGTTTTCAAGCACAGCATGGCGAGCACGTTTCAAACGATTTTCATCTTTAATCAGATAGCTATATTGGTCAACGGCCCACTCGTCCAATTCACCCAGGGTCTGAATATCCAAGGCAACTTGCAATTCTTCCACTGCTTTTTCACACTCAGCACGACGTTCATTGTATTTAGAGTCCGCCAATTCACGGCGTTTGTTGGTGTTCATGATAACAACGACATTGTCCTTCAAATCAAGTGGCACCAAGTCGTATTCTAAAGTATTGGTATCTAAGTAAATAGCACGTTGGTCAGCCCCCATACCAATAGCAAATTGGTCCATAATGCCAGAATTTACTCCGATAAAGTTATTTTCTGTTTGTTTTCCGATTTTAACCAAATCGAGACGCTCTAGTTTTAAATCAAAGAGATGCTCTGCCACGACTCCTGTCAAGAGCTCCAAGGATGCTGAAGAAGACAAACCAGCACCATTTGGGATATTCCCATAAACATAAAAATCAAAACCTTTGTCAATCACGTGCCCAGCTTCTTGCAAGAAATGAAGGACACCTTTTGGATAATTGGTCCAGTTGTGCTCTTTTTCAAACTTGAGGTCAGCGAGAGGCACTTCGATAATGCCCTTGTCCTCAAAGTTAGCTGAGTAGAAACGCAAGACTTGGTCGTCACGCTTACGAGCTGCACCGTAAGTTCCCAAGGAAATAGCAGCAGGAAAAACGTGCCCACCGTTGTAGTCTGTGTGTTCACCAATCAAATTGATACGACCTGGTGAAAAGAAAGTTTGGTCTGCTTCTTGACCAAAAACAGCAAGAAAGTCTTTGCGAAGAGTTTCAGCAGTAAGATGTTGTGTCATATGATTTCTCCTTTGACTGTCCGTTAAGCCACCTTAACGTGTAATCGTTTTCTTCTATTGTATCCAAGGGATTTCCCAAGGTCAATCCTTTTTACTAAAATTTTACTAAACTATCAGTAAAAAGAAGAAAAATATGATATACTAACCTAATCAAGGAGGATTTATGGCTACCTTAAAAGACATTGCACAGCTAGCCTCTGTCTCTATCGCGACCGTATCCCGTGTCCTCAACCGCGACCAGAGCCTATCTGTTACAGAAGAAACCAGACACCGTATTTTAACCGTTGCTGAAGAGCTGGGCTACACCAAGCACCTCAAGACAGGCGAGTCCCATAAACCCAAGCAAAAGATTGCCATTATCCAATGGGTCAGCGAACAAGGGGAGCTAGACGACCTCTACTACTACCAGATTCGCCTAGGAATAGAAAAAAGAGCCCAAGAGTTGGACTACGATATCTTGCGCTATTTTAATGACCACCCTTTTACCCTAAGCGAGGAAGTGATTGGGATTCTCTGCATCGGAAAGTTTAGTCGAGCTCAGATTTCTGCCTTTGAAGAATACCAAAAGCCTCTTGTATTTCTAGACAGCGATACACTTTCCCTGGGACATACCTGTATTATCACGGATTTTTACACTGCTATGAAACAGGTTGTCGATTATTTCCTCAGTCAAGGAATGGACCGTATCGGGATTCTAACAGGCCTTGAAGAAACAACTGACCAAGAAGAAATCATTGAGGATAAGCGGCTGGAAAATTTCAGAAACTACAGTCAAGCAAAAGGAATCTATCATGATGAACTGATCTTTCAAGGAAACTTTACTGCCCAGTCTGGCTATGACTTGATGAAGGAAGCCATTCAGAACTTGGGAGACCAACTCCCACCAGCATTTTTCGCAGCCAGCGATAGTTTAGCCATCGGTGCCCTTCGTGCGCTCCAAGAAGCTGGAATCAGCCTACCAGACCGTGTCAGCCTCATTTCCTTTAACGACACCAGCCTGACCAAGCAGGTTTATCCTCCCCTCTCCAGCATCACAGTCTATACTGAAGAAATGGGGCGAGCAGGTATGGATATTCTTAACAAGGAAGTCCTCCACGGTCGGAAAATCCCTAGCCTGACCATGCTGGGAACCAGACTGACATTAAGAGAAAGTACCCTAAATCAAGAATAGGATAACATAAAAAACGAATAGAGTTCTAAAACTCCTATTCGTTTTTTATTCGATTACAATCATAGACTTAATTGTCTTACGTTCATCCATATCTTTATAGGCTTGGTCGATATCTTCCAGTTTATAACTTGAAGTAAAGACGCGACCTGGATTGATATCACCATCAAGGACGGCTTTTAGTAAAAATTGCTTATCGTATGTTGTAGCAGAAGCTGCCCCACCTGCTACAGAGATATTTTGCATAAATGTCGAACCAAGAGCACGATTATTATAGTGTGGGACTCCTACAAAGCCCATACGCCCTCCATTATGAAGAACACCTAGCGCCTGTTCTATAGCAGCCTCCGTACCAACACATTCAAGTGCTGCATCTGCTCCTCCACCGAGGATTTCACGCACCTTGGTAATTCCTTCTTGACCACGTTCTGCAACAACAGCTGTCGCACCTGACTCCATAGCCATCTTTTGACGGTCTTCATGACGGCTCATAAGGATAATTTGTGATGCTCCACGCATCTTAGCCGCGATGACAGCACATTGACCAACAGCCCCATCACCGATAACAACAACCTTGTCCCCTTTTTGAACATTTGCAACACGCGCCGCATGATAGCCTGTCGGCATGACATCTGCAAGAGTCAAAAGGGACTTGAGCATCCCTTCTGTATAGTCAGAAGGTTGACCAGGGATTTTAAACAGCGCCCAGTTTGCATAGTGGAAGCGAATATATTCTGCCTGAAAATCACCCCCCAAATTATTGCCAATATGATTGTCGCAAGAACCGTCAAATCCAGCAAGACAGGCATCACACTCACCACATCCATGTGTAAAAGGGACAATCACAAAATCACCTGGTTTCACCGTCGTAATGGCTTCCCCAGCTTCTTCAACAATCCCAATCGCTTCGTGTCCACTATTTTTGTGTCCAGCTTTCGTTTCTGGATTACGGTACCTCCATAAATCTGAACCACAAACGCACGCACGAACCACACGAATAATCACATCATCCGCTTCTATTATTTGCGGACGTTCAATGCTAGCAAGTCCAACCTGACCTGCCTTTGTATATACTGCTGATTTCATTTAAAATTTTCCTTCCTTATAAAGTTTAATTTTGAGATTTAAACGATTTAAAGCTGTCTGTAGCTGAGACAAGCGCTCCTCTAATTTTTGCTTTTCCTCTTCTAAAATACCAAGCCTCTCCTCTCTCGTTTCATCTCCCTTTTGGTAGAGCGACATATAGTCAACTAAACTATCTACAGAGACACCCGCCGAACGAAAACACTTAATAAATTCCAGCGCTTCGATATCCTGATCTTGAAAATCACGAATCCCAGTAGCAGTACGAGTAATCGGTGGCACAAGACCAACCCGTTCATAATACCGAATCGTATCCGCTGAAATTCCCAACAAATCACTGGCAGATTTAATATTCACACGCTAACCTCCTCTCATTTCATTCACTGAGTTCACGCTATTCTAACTCACTTATCTTATTATATAACTTTGAGTTGACTCCAAGTCAAGCATTTTGTATCTAATCGAAAAATTTTTATCATTAACAATCATATATCTGGAGTTTATACAATGCTCTTCTCTTACCAATTTTTGAAATATTTAAATAATAAAGAAATTACTCTATTCCAAATAAGATAGTACCCAAGTATTTTTCACTTTTTTCTAATGTTGATGCTCATAACTCCGTTCCAAGTCACACACCTTTCGCTTATGGGTTTGATGAGTTTCTAGGTCAGCATCAATTTCAATGGTAATATTTTGAAAACCACAATCTTTTAGGAAAATTCGAATAGACTCTTTACAAGTTTCCATATGTTCCATTTCTTTTAGACAAACATGGACAATGGCATTTTTTTCCAAAGCATCCATAGTCCAGAGATTAAGCTGATTAAGGCTGGCCACATTGTCCAATCGTTCCAGGCCACTCTTTACTTGCTTGATATCAAGACCTTCTGGCACAGCATCCAAGAAAATCTTGAGTGTAGACCAAAAACGTGAAAGGGCTTTTGAAAGAATAAAGAAAGAAATGACAAGGGACAAAAGAGGATCTAGGATATACCAGTCCGTAAATCGAAGAACAATCGCCATCAGGATAACAGCTACCCACCCTAGCGTATCTTCCAGAAAATGCAGACTCAGAATAGACTCATTCTTTGTCTTTCCCTTACCAACCACCAGACTCGCTAACAGATTGATAGTAATCGCAATAATTCCTAACCAGAGAATCCCCTCATCATTGACTGGTTGCGGATGCAAAATCTTCGTGACATTTTCCAAAATGACTAGAACAGAGCCTGTTACGAGAATCACAGCTGTTACCAAGGCTCCTAGTAGGCTAAACCGCTTATAGCCCAAGGTGTACTGATTGTCTTCTTCACGATTGGAGATTGTTTCTAGAAAAGCTGATATTCCAATTGCAATCACATCTCCCAAGTCATGCACAGAGTCAGCAAGAACAGCGCTAGAACCAAATACTCCACCTGCAATAAACTCAACAATGGCATAAGTCAAATTTAAGAAAAAAGCCACCCAAACAGCATATTTTGCCTTCATATTTCTCATTCCTTTGTTATAATAGGTTTATGAACACCTTGTTCATTATCATTATCCACTAAAACTCAAAGAAAGGATAGAAGCAAAACGTCAGCTTTATTCAGTTCTGAACAATTTGCCTTAAGTGTCCATATGACTAACATTGACCGCCGTATCAGCAAAACCAAAAAAGCCATCTATCAAGCTTTTATACAACTTTTGAATGCTAAGGGCTACGAGGCCACTACTGTTCAGGATATCATTGATCTCGCAGATGTGGGAAGATCCACCTTTTACTGTCACTATGAAAGTAAGGAGCTTCTTCTGGACCAGCTCTGCCGCTACCTCTTCCATCATCTTTTTGAAAGAGAGCAAGCCATTTCAACCGAGGACTACCTCGCCCACCTCTTTCTGCATTTTCATAAAAACCAAGACCATATCGCCAGTCTACTATTCTCCAAAAATGACTATTTCCTCCGTCAACTACAGAAAGAGCTTGAGCACCACGTCTATCCCATGCTGGCTGCTGATTTGAAGCAAACTCACCCAAGTCTACCTACTTCTTACCTCCAACATTTTGTCGTAACTAACTTTATCGAGACATTGACCTGGTGGCTCAAAAAAGGTCAAGATTTCACAGACCAGGAAGTTGTCCAATTTTATCTAGACCTTCTCATTCCTAAAAATTGAATATAGAGTAAAGCTCAGTTGTCTTATTTCTAGGTTACTGAGTTTTTTATCTTTTCAACAACAAAAGAGGACCCGCCGATCCTCTTTTTCATACTATAAATCCTTGATTATCAACTATATCTGTTTTAATCGAAATCTCAAAACAGCACTTTCAAACATCTTTTCCTAGTTAAGTAAATCAGTATTCTGCTTAGCTGCCTTGCTCCATTGATACCAACCAACTAGACTGTTAATGAGATAAATTAGATATTTCCCTTGAATTTGCAGGCTTTCTCCCCACCAGAGATAGATTGAAAAAACATTGGTAGCCGCCCAGAATATCCACTGTTCACGGTAAACAGCTGTCATGAGGATTTGCCCTACCCCATTGGTTGCATCTGTGATTGAATCACGATAGGGACGATTGGCACCAATAGACTGATAAATGAAGCCAAAGGCCAACCACCAAAGCACACTAATGGAAAGATACTTTGTCCAGCCCTTGCCGTCCAGTTTACGCGCGACAAACTCCTGCTTTTCCTTCTTAAACTGTGCCTGATAAATCCAAACTAGAAGTCCAATTGGCTGCATGACTGTGAAGTAAAGTGTCGTCAGCACCTCACCATAAAAGCCTTTCTGTAGGGCCAAAATAAGGTAAATAACAGAGTTAATCAAGCCAAAAAGATAATTACTTGCTCGACCTTCCGATACAAAGATTACACAGATAATCCCTGTCAAGCTACAAATCATCCCAATCCAGTCAACAATACGATGTTCGTAAACCAACTCCAGCCAGAGAGGAAAACTTCCTAAAACCAGCAAATAAATCCACTGGGCAAAACTACGATGGGCAAAGAGGTCATCCCAGATAGCCTTCATAGTTCCTGAAAATCCTAAATCAGCCATAGCCGCAACCATACGACGGTAACCACCTGACATTTCACCTAGGGTTGTTTTGATATTTTCAATTTTCTTTTGCAAATAAGTATGCATCATTTCTCCTTTTGTTTTTAAAGAGCCGTGTCTGGATAGACTTTCGGACGCAACGCTCTATTAGATAATGAACTGCCTATACACAAGATTTCTAACCTTAGTCGACATGAGCTGAAACCTCTTATTTGTTAAGTAGTTCACAAAATATTATACACCTATTTTATGAATAGTCAACTGTCTTTACAGTAAAATTTTAGAAAATCATGAAAATTTTCTCTTTCTTTCCATTTTAAGTGACATTCAGTCATTCTCACATCAAAAAAGCCCAGACGAAATTGTCTGAGCATTCTTTTATCTAGTCGTTTAAGGAAGTTGAGTTCAGTATGTTTAAAGTCTCTGTCCCATCATTTCTTCAACAAACCTTGTTCTTGGAGAAACTCCTTGGCTACTTGCTTTGCTGACTTGCCTTCAACACCGACTTGGTAGTTGAGCTGGCTCATCTGGCTTTCTGTAATCTTACCAGCCAATGTATTAAGAACTCTTTCCAACTCTGGGTGTTTCTTGAGAAGAGCTTCTTTCATGAGTGGAGCCCCTTGATAAGGTGGGAAGAGTTGCTTGTCATCTTCCAAGACCTGTAAATCATAACGCTCCAATTCCGCATCAGTCGAATAGGCATCCGTGATTTGAATATCCCCTGACTGAATTGCCTGATAACGAAGAGCTGGCTGCATAGTCGCCACATTGAGATTGAGACCATACATTGATTGCAAGCCCTTATTTCCATCTTCACGGTCGTTAAACTCAAGCGTAAAGCCTGCCTTCAGCTGCCCTTCCACTTTTTTCAAATCCGAAATGGTCTTCAAGCCATATTCTTGAGCAATCTTTTTCGGAACAGCTACAGCATAGGTATTTTGATAAGACATAGGTTTGAGATAGGCTAGATGATCCTGCTTGGCAATGCCATCACGCGCCACTTGATAAACCTGCTCTGGCTCATGACTCACCTTGGGTGATGGTTGAAGCAAACTTTCAGTCACCGTACCGGTAAATTCAGGATAAATGTCAATATCACCTTTTTTCAGAGCTTCATAAAGGAAACTTGTCGTCCCAAAATTCGGTTTAACAGTCGCAGTCATGCTGGTATTTTCTTCAATCAGCAATTTATACATATTAGCCAAAATTTCTGGTTCTGGGCCTATTTTCCCAGCAATAATCAAGTTTTCCTTCTCTTTTTGAGCCAAAAGGGCTGGACTATAAGACAGACCCAGTAATAAAGCCACCAAGGCAAAACCAGAGAAAATCGTCCGCAATTTCGCTTTTTCCATTACTTTTAGTAGGAAGTTAAAGGCAATAGCTAGCACTGCAGAAGAAAGGGCCCCAATCAAAATCAAACTGGCATTATTACGGTCAATTCCCAACAGGATAAAGGAACCCAGTCCCCCTGCCCCAATCAAGGTCGCCAAGGTAGCCGTACCGATAATCAAGACCGCTGCCGTCCGAATTCCAGACATGATAACAGGCATGGCAAGTGGAATTTCAAACTTCTTGAGACGCTCCCATCTGGTCATCCCAAAGGCAATCCCAGCCTCTTGAAGACTCGGATCAATTCCCTTCAGCCCAGTAATAGTATTTTGTAAAATCGGAAAAATCGCATAAATCACTAGAGCTGTCAATGCCGGTAAAGTCCCAATTCCCATCAAGGGAATAAAGAGTCCCAACAAGGCCAGAGACGGGATGGTCTGGAAAATCCCTGCAATCTGTAAGACCCAATCCGCCAACTTCTCATGATAGCGAAGATAAACAGCCAAGGGAATCGCAAGCAAAATAGCTAGTAACAAGGTCAAAAGTGACAACTGCAAATGTTGAGATAGGGCTGTCAACCAATCACCAAAACGATCCTGAAAAGTTGCAATTAAATTAGTCATGAACACTACCTCCAAACAAGTCTGCAACAAAGTCTGTTGCAGGAGCTTTTAAAATAGTCTCAGGATTCGACACCTGACGAATCTCTCCATCCTGCAAAACAGCAATACGATCTGCCAACTTTAAGGCTTCATCCGTATCATGAGTCACAAAAATCGTTGTCATCCCAAACTCTTTATGTAATTCTTTTGTCAGAACCTGCAACTGCTTGCGAGAAATAGCATCCAAGGCTGAAAAGGGTTCATCCATGAGGAGAATCTTGGGCTGACCAATCATAGCTCGGACAATACCGACCCGTTGCTGTTCTCCACCAGATAATTCACTAGGTAAGCGATGCCCATACTCGGCTACTGGTAAACCAACCTTAGCCAAAAGCTCTTCTGTTTTCTTCGTAATTTCTTCCTTGCTCCACCCCTTCATTTCAGGAATGAGAGCAATATTTTCCGCAACTGTTAGATTTGGAAAAAGAGCAATAGCCTGTAAAACATATCCAGTAGTAAGACGAAGTTCACGCTCATCATAGTCTTTGATGCGCTTGCCATCCATATAAATATTTCCATCAGTTGGTTCCAAGAGACGGTTAATCATCTTAATCATGGTCGTCTTACCTGACCCAGAAGGCCCAACTAAAACCATGAACTCCCCATTCTCAATCTGTAAATTGACATCTCTCAAGACATCTTTTTCTGTGTAGCGCAGTGCTACATTTTTGTATTCAATCATTCTTTGTCCTCAATTTAAAACTTCCCTCGATTAGTCAAGTCTTCTACCTTAGGCATGACTTCCTTATTATCCCAATGCTCCACAATTTTCCCGTTCTCTAAACGGAAGATATCGTACTGGGCATAAGCAACGCCATCAATCTGAGTCTGACCATAGCTAACCACATAGTTTCCTTGTCCTAAGAGTTGGAAAACAAAGTCAAAAGTGACACTATATTCAGCCACATAGTTTTTATAAGCAGCACTTCCTTGTCCAATCTCATGATTATGCTGAATCAAATCGTCTGCCACATAATCATTCCACTGCTCTAGCTCCCCATTTTGGAAAATTTCTGTCAAGAAACGGCGAACCAGCTTTTTATTTTCTGCTTTCTTGTCCAAATCCTTGATTTCAAAATCTCCAAAAATTTGATCTAGTTGGTCATTTTCAGGTGTTCGATAGTAGTCAATGACATCCCAATGCTCAACAATACGACCATTCTCATCCGCACGGAAAGTATCCGTCGTCACCCATTGAGCTTCTCCACCATTCAGATATTGATGAACATGAACAAAGACCAGATTGCCATCCTCAATGGTGCGGACAATCTTAATCTGACGCTCTGGATGACGCTCAAAGAAATCTGCAAAGAAGGCTGCAAATCCTTCTTTCCCGTCAGGAACACCTGTCGAATGTTGGATATAGGTATCCCCTACAGACTGGGCTTGAGCCTCAGAAACTCGTCCGTCTTGAATGGCATGGATGTATAGGTTGTGAGCATTTTTCACTTGTTGTGACATATTCTAAACCTCATTTTCCTTCTCTTTCAGATTTGCCAAAATTCTTTCTTGAAAACCTTCAAACTGACGAATTTCTTCCTCTGAAAATCCTTTGTAACAGATAGTATCCAATCTCTGACTGACACGTTGCCCAACTTCTTTCTGGGACTTGCCCAACTCTGTTAAAACTAAATACTTCTTACGCTTATCTTCTCCACACGGACTGACAGTTACAAGATTTTGTTCCTCTAGATTTTTTATCATAGTCGTCAGCGTATTATTAGCAAGCCCAGTCGCAAGCGCAATGTCTGTCGCCGTAGCACAGCCTGTCTCACTATTCCATAAAACCGCTAAAATCTTTCCCTGCTCACTCCGATAAAGAGAGTCAGGGTCTTGTCTTAGTAACTTTTGAAAAATCCGCCCATTCAACAAACGAATATGATGGGCTACCAAATGACAATATTTCATGAAACCTCCAATTTATTTCTATATCGAAATAGATAAAGTGATTATAACACTCATCATTCCATATGTCAACTATTTCGATTTAGAAATAATTTTTGATAATTATTTACATCACCATACTCCGGATCAACTAACTTTTAAGGAGAGTTTCTAAACTCCTTCGTCCTCCAGTCTACAAAAGCCTTTCATCCGTACTATCCTATATTTTATGAGGGGACACATTTTTCCTATCAGACCATTTATTTTAAAGATAGAAGTAAATCATAATTGCTTCCATCTGTTCTTTTATAGTATATTGAAGTTGAACTAGGACACTGTATCTTCTAAAACATTGATAAAAAGCGACTTGAATTTCCCAATCAATTTGTTCGTATTTATAGCATTTCGAAACTGGAATAGGACACCATGACTGCTAAAAGATTTCTATAAATTCATTTGATTTCCCTAATCAATTTGTTCATATCTTATTTCATTCCGCTATAATTTCACCTTACCCTATCTTTTTCGTAGCACCCTTCAAACAGCCTATCCCCTACCGTTTGACGATTCCTCACTTCACTCCACTTCCATTACAGAAGTTTCTTCACTACTATGGTCTCGGCTGACTTCTCATGATTCCTTGTTACTACTATTTGAACGCTCACGAGATAGGTCTTATAAAAAATGCTTTGATCCACAATGGAATCAAAGCATTTTAAAAAGTTCCTCATACATAAGCGCAGAAGTCGCAGTTCCTCTGTACTTGGCTTCTTCTCTTTTGATAAAGCGAGCCAAGTTGAGCAACTCAGGTGCTGGATGTTTGGGATTTAGGAGCAATTCACGATTGACCAGGCCTGAGAGACGAACTGCCTGCAATTGCTCATTTGTAGTAGGCAGTTTTTTAGTAGTCTCTAGGAGAGCAGCAACTAAATCTTCACTCAAATCATGTCGAGCATGATTGTAAAGATCTTTTATAAGGCTTTCTAGGTTTGGTTCTACCATCCCTACCACCTCCCTTATGGTTTAATAATGTTTAATCAAATCAACCGTTGAACGATCCAATTTCTTCACCAAGGCTTGTAAGAAAGCTTGCGCTTCTAGGAAGTCATCCATTGCATAGAGGGTTTGGTGAGAATGGATATAACGAGCGCAGACACCGATAGTTGTTGATGGGACACCACCATTTTTCAGATGAGCTGCACCTGCATCTGTTCCGCCTTTACCACAGTAGTATTGGTACTTGATACCAGCTTCTTCAGCCGTTGTCAAAAGGAAATCCTTCATCCCTGGAAGAAGCAAGTGACCTGGATCATAGAAACGAATCAAGGTTCCATCTCCAATCTTGCCTTGACCACCGTAGACATCACCTGCTGGTGAGCAATCAACTGCGAGGAAGACTTCTGGGTCAAACTTGGTTGTAGAGGTATGAGCGCCACGCAGACCAACTTCTTCTTGGACGTTAGAACCCAGATAGAGTTCATTGCCGAGTTTTTGACCTGATAAAGCTTCAGCTAGCTCGCTTACCATGAGGACACCGTAGCGGTTATCCCAAGCTTTTGAGATGATATTTTTTTCATTGGCTGTCAAAATTGCAGAACTATCTGGTACGATGGTATCACCAGGACGGATGCCAAAACTTTCTGCCTCAGCCTTGTCCGCAAAACCACCATCAAAAACGATATCGGCAATGGCTGGCATGGTTGGTCCCCCCTTTCCACGAGTCAAATGCGGAGGAACAGAACCTGAAATCACAGGAATTTCATGACCATCACGAGTCAAGAGTTTGAAACGTTGGCTGCTAACCACCATGGGGTTCCAGCCACCGATTTCTACGACACGGAAGGTACCATCTGGCTTGATTTCGCTGACCATAAAACCAACTTCGTCCATATGAGAAGCGACCAAGACGCGCGGTGCATCCACAGCTTCTGAATGTTTGATACCAAAAATACCACCCAAGCCATCTGTCACCACTTCATCCACATGCGGTGTCAACTTTTCACGAAGATAAGCACGGACAGGCGCTTCATGACCTGAGACTGCAGCAAGTTCTGTTACTTCTTTAATTTTTGAAAATAATGTTGTCATTTCAGTTCCTTCTTTCTTTCATCCATTTTACCACTTTTTATAGGAGAAGGATAGTGGGAAGGTGGATTTCTAAGTTAGTATCTTAGTCCTGCTCTATCTTAGAAAAGGATAGTATTCTCTTGCATGTAGTGCAAAATCTAGTAAACATTCCAAAATTAACTCGAATATTTATTTCCAAACAAAAAAACAATACACCATCAAAGTTGTTTAGATTTTTTATGAAATTTACAGAAAATAGTTGACTTCCCTTTCTTCTTTCTTTAAATATATAGTTGGTTGAGTTTGGAATAGTACGCTGTAGCTGCTAAAACATTTCTAGAAATTAATTTGACTTTCCTAATAGAGTTGTTCATATCTTATTTCAATTTACTATAGTACAAAACTAGAAAAGGAAAAAATCATGACCAAAACAATTCTTGTTACAGGTGGGACTAGCTACATTGGCTCCCATACCGTTAAAGCTCTTTTAAATGCTGGCTATAAGGTGCATGTCCTCGATAATCTCTCCACAGGAAATCGAGCGGCTGTGGATAGTCGTGCTAGCTTTAAAGAACTGGATGTTTATGATGCTAGCGCCTTAAAGGCTTACTTAGAAGAAAATCAGATTGATGCTGTCCTCCATTGTGCAGGTGAAATTGTTGTGAGCGAAAGTATTGAAAATCCAAGTAAATACTTCACTGCCAACGTTGCTGGTAGGAACCAAGTTCTCAAAGTCTTATCTGAAGTTGGCATTCAAAAAATCATGTTCTCTTCGACTGCTTCTCTCTATGGAAATAACTGTATTGACAAGCCGGTGACTGAAGATACCCTGCTCGACCCTGTCAACCCTTATGCAGAGACAAAACTGATGGGCGAACGAATGATTTACTGGATGGCCAATCGCTACGACTGGAAATATGTTATTTTCCGTTACTTTAATGTTGCTGGGGCTGAAATGGATGCTTCAAACGGTCTGCGTGTGAAAAATCCAACTCACATCATTCCAAATATCAACAAGACCGCATTGGGACAAAATGATAGCTTAAAAATATTTGGAGATGACTACGATACACATGACGGTTCATGTATTCGAGATTACATTTATGTCTTGGACCTTCATAGGCTCATGTTAAAGGAATGAACTACCTATTTCAAGAAGACAGTTCTTCTCAAATCTTTAACTTAGGAACTAAAAAAGGCTATACTATCAAAGAAATCTTTAACTTAGGAACTAAAAAAGGCTATACTATCAAAGAAATCTTTAAAACTGCTGAAGAATTACTAAATTAAAAAATCCCACACGAGATTGTTGCTCGACGTGCTAGTGACCCAGCCAGTGTCCTAGCAGATGCTTCAAAAGCTAAACAATATCTTGATTGGACGGCTAGCTACTCCCTCGAAGATATTATTTTATCAGATTAAGGTAAAAACATTTTAGAATAGGATAACAAAGGAGAAAGTCTTGTTGCTCTCTCCTTGTTGTATTTATTAAATTGTCAGAAATTTTATTGACAGATTAGAAAAATAATGTTACATTTATATCCGCAGATATCTTTCGATACCAAATCTACATGAAAGGACGGGGTATGAAACTTTCTTATTATTTAATTGGCTTACTTCTACTCCTAGTCTTTCTCTCTATTAGCATTGGGACCAGTGATTTTTCATGGGGAAAGCTATTTGATTTCGACCAGCAGACCTGGCTCCTCTTTCAAGAGTCCCGTCTCCCAAGAACTATCAGTATTCTCCTGACTGCCTCTAGTATGAGTATGGCAGGCCTTCTCATGCAGACTATTACCCAAAATCAGTTTGCTGCACCGAGTACAGTTGGAACGACTGAAGCCGCCAAACTGGGAATGGTGCTGAGCCTTTTTGTCTTTCCATCGGCTAGTCTGACCCAAAAGATGCTCTTCGCTTTTGTTTCATCCATCGTATTCACCCTCTTCTTCCTAGCCTTTATGACCATTTTTACTGTAAAGGAAAGGTGGATGTTGCCTCTGATTGGGATCATCTATAGCGGGATTATCGGCTCAGTCACAGAAGTTATCGCCTATCGTTTCAATCTGGTTCAGAGTATGACTGCCTGGACCCAGGGCTCCTTCTCCATGATTCAGACCCATCAGTATGAGTGGCTCTTCTTAGGCCTCATCATCCTGATAACCGTTTGGAAATTATCCCAAACCTTCACCATCATGAATCTAGGGAAAGAAACCAGCGAGAGTTTGGGGATTTCCTACTCCCTACTTGAAAAACTGGCCCTCTTTCTGGTGGCGCTAACGACAAGCGTCACCATGATTACCGTGGGTGGCCTACCATTTCTCGGAGTTATCGTTCCCAATCTTGTTCGCAAGTGCTATGGAGATAATCTAAGTCAAACCAAACTCATGGTCGCACTGGTTGGTGCCAATCTAGTTCTGGCTTGCGATATCCTATCCCGAGTTCTGATTAGGCCCTATGAGTTGTCTGTCAGTCTCTTGCTAGGAATCATCGGTAGTCTCGTCTTTATCCTACTTCTCTGGAGAGGGGGACGAAAAGATGCAGACTAAAAGCAAACATACCAAGCTCTTCTGGATTCTCATTATTCTTGCCATCGGAGCTTGTCTTCTCTACTTTTGGCCCATCACTCACTTGTCAGCCTTTGCTTGGAAGTTGCGTTCCCAAAAGATCATCGTTTATCTCTTGGTAGCCATCGCGACTGGGATTTCGACCATTAGTTTTCAAACCCTGACGGAAAATCGCTTCCTGACGCCTAGTATTTTGGGAATTGAATCCTTCTACGTCCTACTACAAACCCTACTACTGGTTTTTGAAAGCAAGTTTCTTCAACTTGGCAAATCCCCTATCTTAGAATTCCTAGTCTTACTTCTTGTCCAGTCCCTCTTCTTTCTCGCCTTACAAGGTTACTTGAAGACACTGATGAAGCAAGACCTGGTCTTCATCCTGCTGATCTGTCTAGCGCTCAGAAGTCTCTTTCGAAATATCAGCACCTTCCTTCAAGTCCTAATGGATCCAAACGAATACGATAAACTGCAAAATAGTCTTTTTGCCTCCTTTCAACATCTCAACACTTCCATCCTAGCCATCGGTTCTCTGATCATCCTCGCTTTGACAATCTTTTTCTTTCGAAAAGCAGTCGTTCTAGATGTCTTGCACCTGCAAAGAGAAACGGCTCAGATATTGGGACTCGATGTTGAAAAAGAACAGAAAGAGCTCCTCTGGGGAATCGTGCTTTTGACCTCAACGGCCACTGCCTTGGTAGGACCTATGGCCTTCTTCGGCTTTATACTGGCCAACCTCACCTACCTGATTGTCAAAGACTATCAGCACAAGTTACTCTTTATAGTGGCCATTCTGGTTGGATTTATTAGCTTAACCTTGGGGCAAGCCTTGATTGAACGAGTCTTTGCACTGGAAATTCGTATCAGTATGATCATTGAGAGTGTGGGTGGCTTCTTATTCTTTATCTTACTATATAGGAGGTCTCGTCAGTGAAACTGGAAAACATTGACAAATCCATTCAAAAACAGGATATTTTGCAAGGCATTTCGCTTGAAGTCAGTCCTCAAAAACTGACAGCCTTTATTGGTCCAAATGGTGCTGGAAAATCGACTCTCCTCTCCATCATGAGCAGGCTAACCAAGAAAGATCAGGGAGTTCTCAGTATCAAAGGACGTGAAATCGAGAGCTGGAATTCGCAAGAACTGGCCCAAGAACTAACCATCCTAAAACAGAAAATCAATTACCAAGCCAAATTGACTGTTGAAGAACTGGTCAGTTTTGGACGTTTTCCCTACAGCCGAGGTCGACTTAGATCAGAAGACTGGGAAAAAATCCGAGAAACTCTGAACTATTTAGAACTGACCAACTTAAAAGACCGCTACATCAATAGCCTGTCAGGGGGGCAACTCCAGCGCGTCTTTATCGCTATGGTACTGGCCCAGGATACGGACTTTATCTTGCTGGACGAACCACTCAACAATCTCGATATCAAGCAAAGCGTCAGCATGATGCAGATTCTTCGACGACTGGTGGAGGAACTCGGCAAGACCATTATCATCGTCCTCCACGATATCAACATGGCCAGTCAGTATGCAGATGAAATTGTCGCCTTCAAGGACGGCCAGGTCTTTAGCAAGGGAAGAACCGATCAAATCATGCAGGCTGACCTGCTCAGTCAACTTTATGAGATTCCCATCACGCTAGCTGATATCAATGACAAAAAGATCTGTATCTATAGCTAGTAACATAAAAGCTCAAGTTAGAGAACCTTCAGTCTCTTAGTCAATAAGATTAAGAGACTCCCTAAATCGTTATCACATTTTAAAAAGGAGAAATTATGAAAACATCCCTTAAACTTTATTTCACTGCCCTAGTGGCCAGCTTCTTGCTCCTACTTGGTGCATGTAGTACAAACTCAAGCACTAGTCAGACAGAGACCAGTAGCTCTGCTCCAACAGAGGTAACCATTAAAAGTTCACTGGACGAGGTCAAACTTTCCAAAGTTCCTGAAAAGATTGTGACCTTTGACCTCGGCGCTGCGGATACTATTCGCGCTTTAGGATTTGCAAAAAATATCGTCGGAATGCCTACAAAAACTGTTCCGACTTATCTAAAAGACCTAGTGGGAACTGTCAAAAATGTTGGTTCTATGAAAGAACCTGATTTAGAAGCTATCGCCGCCCTTGAGCCTGATTTGATTATCGCTTCACCACGTACACAAAAATTCGTAGACAAATTCAAAGAAATCGCCCCAACCGTTCTCTTCCAAGCAAGCAAGGACGACTACTGGACTTCTACCAAGGCTAATATCGAATCCTTAGCAAGTGCCTTCGGCGAAACTGGTACACAGAAAGCCAAGGAAGAATTGGCCAAGCTAGACAAGAGCATCCAAGAAGTCGCTACTAAAAATGAAAGCTCTGACAAAAAAGCCCTTGCGATCCTCCTTAATGAAGGAAAAATGGCAGCCTTTGGTGCCAAATCTCGTTTCTCTTTCTTGTACCAAACCTTGAAATTCAAACCAACTGATACAAAATTTGAAGACTCACGCCACGGACAAGAAGTCAGCTTTGAAAGTGTCAAAGAAATCAACCCTGACATCCTCTTTGTCATCAACCGTACCCTTGCCATCGGTGGGGACAACTCTAGCAACGACGGTGTCCTAGAAAATGCCCTTATCGCTGAAACACCTGCTGCTAAAAATGGTAAGATTATCCAACTAACACCAGACCTCTGGTATCTAAGCGGAGGCGGACTTGAATCAACAAAACTCATGATTGAAGACATACAAAAAGCTTTGAAATAAGCCACTTCAAACTCAATTTAATACTCAATGAAAATCAAAGAGCAAACTAGGAAACTAGCCGCAGGTTGCTCAAAACACTGTTTTGAGGTTGCAGATGAAAGCTGACGCGGTTTGAAGAGATTTTCGAAGAGTATAAAATTTTGACATTCTAAAACGCATCCTATCAAGTTCACTCAAACCTGATAGGATGCGTTTTTATCATTTTGAAATCTATTTACCCCACCTCATTCCCCTTCTTGATTTCGTTTAAGGGAAAAGTGGTCTGGAACGGGGTCCTTACCTGTTTTCGACCAGGGATGACAACGTAAAATCCGAGCCAAGCCCATCAATACCCCCTTAAAACCATGTTTTTCAATAGCCTGAATCATGTAGTTGGAACAAGTCAGCTCAAAGCGACAAGAGGGTGGAAAGACTGGTGAGATAAAACGTTGGTAAAAGCGCACAAGCGCTATTAAAATTCGTTTCATTATTTCTTAGTTACAGCCATGGTGTGTAGTTGGCTGATTTCTTTTTTATTAAGACGACGGGATTCTCCTGGACGGAGTCCTGTCAAGTCTAGGTGTCCGAAACGAGTCCGAGACAACTTATCTACTTGGAGACCAACAGCTTCAAACATCTTTTTAACCTGATGGTTACGCCCTTCATGGATGGTCAACTGCACCACAGAGCGATTTTTGACTGGGTCCACTTTGAGAATTTCATAAACAGCTGGCTTGGTTTTCTTACCATCAATCTCAAGACCACGGGTCAAGGGGCGAAGATTGTCCTTATTGGCCACACCTTTAACACGCGCGACATAAACCTTGTCAATCTCATTACGAGGGTGAATCATCTCGTCTGTAAAGTCCCCATCATTGGTCAAAATCAAGACTCCTGATGTATCCCAGTCTAAACGACCCACAGGGTAAATACGCTCTTTGACATTGGGCAAGAGGTCGACAACCGTCTTGCGACCCTTATCATCTGTCACACTGGAAATGACACCGCGTGGTTTGTTAAGCAGATAGTAGACCTTTTCTTCGTTGTAGATAGGTTGACCTTCAACTTCGACCTTGTCGCCTGACTTGATAGTGGTTGCTAGTTCACGCACCACTTGGCCGTTAACCGTCACCAAGCCTTGCTTAATCAGCTCTTCTGCTTTTCTCCTACTGGCCACACCTGCGTGGGCAATATACTTATTGATTCTCATCTTCTTCTATCCTTTCACCAAATAATTGGCTTTCTTGGGCTTGAATCTCAAGCTCATCAATCACTGGTAATTCTTCTAAATGGTTTATCCCCATGTAATCTAGGAAATAATCCGTAGTCACATAGAGGTTGGGGCGCCCCAATACTTCCTTTTTCCCGTCTTCCTTTATCAGGTCAAAAGCCTGCAACTTTGCCAAGGCTCCACTCGAGTTAACTCCACGGATGGCATCAATTTCTATCCGCGTAATCGGCTGTTTGTAGGCAATAATGGACAAGGTCTCAAGGGCAGCCCGAGACAAGCTCTGGTTGATAGGCGCCTTAGAGTATTCCTTCAAAATCTCTGCAAATTGAGGCTTGGTCACCAATCTATAAGCACCACTTGTCTCAATCAAAGCCAAACTGGAATCTGGGTCCTTTTCATACTTCTGGGCTAATTTTCCTAAACTTTGCTGGATGCCTGTCGGTGGCAGAGAGAGGAGTTCAGCTAACTGGCGGACCCGAATCCCATCTTCACCCGCTACAAACAAGAGCGCTTCTATTTTTGCTAAAGTACTCATCTTTCCTCTCTATCAAGTCTAGCTTTGAGGCACTTGACTTTCTTCCTTCTTTTCCATGAGATAGATATCTCCGAAACTCTCCTCTTGCACGAGGATCAGCTCCTGGGTTTTGATTAACTCTAGGGTTGCCAAAAAGAGGGTGATGACCTCTTGGACATTCTGGGCTTCCTTGAACAAATCCTGCAAGCGCAATTGATCTCGTCCAATCAAGGACTCTTTCACGATAATCATCATGTCCTCAATCTTATACTCATCCCGCAAGATAGTCGTGTGATTTTGTGCAAACTCCTCTTTTTTCTTGGCTAGGATATTTGAAAAAGCCAAAAAGAGGTCAATGGTCGTCTTGTCATGCACAAGCTCCGCATCTTCGTAAATCAACTCTGTCGGCGCTTTGGAATAATACTGGGCCCGTTCTTGGTGCTTGGATTCCAAGTGCTCACCCAAGAGCTTGAACTTGCGATATTCTTCGATTTGAGAGAGGAGGTCCTGCTCCAGGTCATCCCCCAAGTCTGTCACTTCTGCTACCTTCGGAAGGAGTTTACGACTCTTAATCAGCATGAGCTGACTAGCCATGACCATGTACTCACCCGTCACTTCCAGACGCATGGCCTGCAGGGTTGAGACATAGGCTAGATACTGTTCGATGACTTCCGTAATGGGCACATCGTAGATATCCATCTGGTACTTAGAAACCAGATGCAAGAGCAAGTCCAAGGGTCCTTCAAAATCTTTTAATTTAATATCCATTATCTATATTTTTCTAAGGTCAGGACTGTTTTTAATCCTAATTTTTTTGCAATTTCGTACAAATCGACCTTGTTTTCTATTTGTCTTAGAATAAACTGTTCACGTAAGACTTGAGCTGATAAGGATGGAAAACCTTTCTCCTTGACAAAAGATTCTAACTGACGAAAGGCCCACTGACGAGAATAGGGTTTCTCTCCTCTTTCAAAAAGATAGGTCTGCCCCATCAAGGGTTCCAATTCTGAAAGCAAGGCCGTGGGAATGGTGACAATCCTCTGTTGGGAAGCCTTGCTGATTCGCAACACCTGAAAATCCAGATTGATGTCCGCAACCTTGATGGCTAAAATCTCACTGGGCAAGAGCCCCATTTCTAGGATTAAGAGCGCTAGCAAGCGGCCCTCTGGATGGTCGCTTTCCTGCCAAAAAGAGTCTAGGTATAGAATCTCTGGCTTTTCCGTCTTCTTTTCAGCTTGTTTGGCTAATTCCAAGCGGTAAAAGCTGTCCACCTCTCCTTTTTGATAGAGAAAGTATAGAAATTGGTTACAGGACGAAATCTTTCGCTTCTGGGCGCTGATTTTTAGATTGGCTAGCTGGGCTTGGTAAATCTTGAGACTGGTCTCAGAAATCCGCTCACCTACCATGTCTAAAAATTGCTCCAAATCATACTTATAGGACTGCTTGGAATTGACAGACAAGCCCTGCTTTTCCTCTAAAAAGGCTGAAATCCTGTCTCTCATTGGCATCGAATCTCATATTCCTTACTAAAGTCATGCAAGAGGGCATTAACGGCCTTGAGGATGGACTTGCGCGTAATAATCCCTTGGAAAATACCCTCTGAATCCACAACCGGTAAGAAGGACTCATCTACTAGCTTGTGCAAGACCTCCGTAATGGTGAAATCAGGCGAAACAACCGCTACGTCCGTTTTTGTCATATGAACGATATCCGTATCCGCCATGATTTCTTGGCTCAAGTCATGCTCCATCTGATAAGCCATAATATCTCTGAGTCCAATCGTCCCAACAAACTGTTTTTCATCTGTCACAACGGGAACACGGGTATAGGTCATCTGACTGAGCAAGAGGGTCGCATGATCCGCATTGTGGGTATCAATCAACACAGCTAGATTTTTAGCAGGGGTCAAAAAAGTTTCCTCCTGCCCCAACAAGAAAGTCTCAAACTCCTTGGCAATCATCGGCTAAACTCCTTGGACAAACCTGGATACACCTCGTGATCTCGTGTCAAAAAGTCCACTTTGAAGTAACTATCATCAATCTCCACACGAGCATAGAGACATTCTCTGATGGTACCTCGTGGTTGACTGATAGAACCTGGATTTAGAAAGAGGATCTTGCCTTCCATCCAAGCACTTGGCACATGCAAGTGACCATAGAGGCAGATAGCGGCCTCTTCCTCCTGAGCCCAGTAGTCCAACTTTTGAAAGTTGAAATTGATGTCAAACAAGTGACCATGAGTTTGGATAATCTTGGTCGAACCAAGCTCAGTCACCAGACGTTCTGGGTAGCCGGCGTAGAAGTCCATGTTCCCTTTAACAACGCGGATGCCCTCCCAAAGTGGAGAATCCGGACGTAGTTCAGAATCGCCGTTATGAAAAACGGCATCGACTTTGCCCACATAGCGATCACGGACTTCTTCCACAATCAAGCTATCGCCATGGGAATCGCTCATTACAATGATGGTTTGCTTTGCCATGATGGAAATACCTCCAAAAGTTTCTTAACGGCTAAGGCACGGTGAGATTGACTATTTTTTTCTTCCAGGGTTAATTCAGCTGATGACTCACCTGTCTCTCCTACAAGGAAGAGGGGATCATAGCCAAAGCCATTTTCACCCTTAGGTTCAAAGTTAATATAACCTGACCAGTCTGCTTCAACAACTAAACTTTCCTTATTTGGGCTGGCTACGACTAGGGTTGTGTGGAACTGAGCCGAGCGGTCCTTGAGTTCAAAGACCATGGCCAATTCGTGCAAGAGTTTGGCATTATTTTCACGGTCAGTTGCTCCCACACCTGCGAAACGAGCTGACCAGACGCCTGGTAAGCCACCAAGGACATCGACTTTGAGACCAGAATCATCTGCCAAAACCATCTTGCCCGTTAATTGAGAAATGGTTTCTGCCTTAAGGCGGGCATTTTCTTCAAAGGTCATACCTGTTTCTGCTACTTCAGGCAGGTCAGGGTAGTCATTAAGATTTTCCACATCGTAGCCTAACTTATCAAAGATAGCTCGGAATTCCTTGGTTTTACCTTCGTTACGAGTCGCAATCAACAAGGTTTCTCTGACCTTGCTTGTCTCAAAGAAATCATGAACATTGACCCCTTCTTTAGGCAATTCTACATACAAGAGTTGCCCATTTTCAACCAAGAGCAGGGCCCCATGACGTTGAATAACTTCCAAGTTTCGTCCCATTTCTTGATTAAGCATGTCTACCACAAAGGAGAACAAACGGTAGGTAGAACCATAGCGTAAAACAGTAACTGAAAGCGGGAAACCATACTCTTCATCTCCAAATATTTTGGAGAATTCAAACAGAGGAAAATCTGTCTTATAGTCGCTCAAACTGTTAACGCCACCAAAAATACTATAAGACCCAACATACCAGTCCTGGTCATCCTTATATTCATAAATTTTATTTGTCATAATTCTACATGCTCCACATGAATCTCTTTTTCCAGCCATTCTTCACCAATTTGTGCAAAACTTTGGCTACTGGCTGTTGTGTAAAAACGGTGATGGAGTGGTCCAGCATCGCGACCACGATTGATTTCAAAATAATTGAGTAAGACTGAGATATCCCGTACGCACTCTGCCCCACTATCGATGAGCTGAACCTTTGGCCCCATCACATTTTGGATAATAGGGCGAAGGAGTGGATAATGAGTACAGCCCAAAATCAGGCTATCCACCTTTCCAACCAAGGGACGCAGGGTTTCATAGACCACCTTCTTGGTAACACTGGTTGACAGGGCACCTGACTCAACCAAGGGAGCAAACTTGGGACAGGCCAAGCTCTCCACCTGTAAGTCGGGATCCAGATCATGGATTTTCTGACGGTATATGTCTGATTGTACCGTCATGGGCGTTCCAATCACTCCGATTTTCCCACCTTGACTGGACTTGATGGCTGCCGAAGCTCCTGGCAAAATTACACCCAAGACAGGAATATCTAGTTGAGCCTTGATTTCTTCCCAGACGACCGCAGTCGCAGTGTTACAAGCAATGACAATCATTTTGACATCCTTGGTCAAGAGAAAGTTGACCAGCTGCCAAGTATATTCACGAATTTGCTCAGCAGGACGGGGGCCATAGGGCGCCCGCGCCGAATCTCCAATATAGACGATTTCTTCATGGGGAAGCTGGCGCATGAGCTCGCGCACAACGGTCAAGCCCCCGACACCCGAATCCAAAAAACCAATTGGTCGATTATCCATACAGTCTTCTTTCTAGTCTTTTTTCTGATTGATCGTTCATTATGATTCCTTGTACTGAACGAACTGACCGACAGCTTGATAGAATGTCAACTACCTCTCTCTTAATCATAATCAAATATCAATAGAATGCAAGGAAAAAGTCTCATCCCTAAACCATAACCAACATAGTGAGAAGTCTGGAACTTTCATCCCAGACTTTTCCTTATTTATTTTTTCTTTTTATTGTTAGCAAGGGCTGCCTTTTGTTGGCGGATGATTTGGTGGTAAACTTGTTGTACCTTAGCTTCGCTTGGTTTTTGACCATTTGCACTCAAAAGAGTACGAACTGCTTCAGCATTCAAACGTGGGTTGTCAGCAAATTCTTTTTCGATTTGCTTACGAACCAAGTACATTCCTCCAAGAGCTCCTCCTAGAAAAGCTAGCACAATCAATACAATTGCTAAAAGTAAATCCATCATTTTTCTCCTGTTTCTTTTTGAATCCCTTTCATTATACCACAAACTAGCCACCCTGACCAGTTTGTTCTACACTTTCAAGGATGGAATAGACAGCAAAAAGAACCCTGCTTTTCTGAAAAAGAGGTCTCCTTGCTAAGTTTATACTCAATGAAAATCAAAGAGCAAACTAGGAAGCTAGCCACAGGTTGCTCAAAGCACCGCTTTGAGGTTGCAGATAAAACTGACACGGTTTGAAGAGATTTGCGAAGAGTATTAATTTACATAAATAGCCAGTGTTTGATAGGGTTTGAGTAGAATTTTCTCAGACACTTCTGCATCTTCATAGTTTGATATCAAAATCTGTCCATTTTGGTAGACTGCTGGCAAGTCGATTTCCACTTCTTTAGCATAAAAGTTATTGAGCACTAGTAACTTTTGATCCTCAAACTGGCGTTCAAAAGCGTAGACTTGTTTGCTATCTTCAAAGGCTGGTTTGTAACTTCCTTCTGAAATGATTGGCATTTCCTTACGCAGTCGAATCAAGTCTTGATAGAAGGTAAAAATCGGACCCTGGATTTCATTTTCTACATTGATGTCTTTATAGGATTTACCAGCTTTCAACCAAGGAGTGCCTGTTGAAAATCCTGCATTTTCCGAAGCATCCCACTGCATGGGAATGCGTGAATTATCACGCGACTTAGCTTGAATAATCTGGAAGGCTTCTTGCTGACTCTTTCCTTCTTCTAAGAGCATCTGATAGGCATTAAGCGATTCGACATCCACATAATCAGCCATAGAATCATAGTCTGGGTCAATCATCCCGATTTCCTCACCCATGTAGATATAAGGTGTCCCACGTGACAGGTGAATGCTGGCCGCTAGCATGGTGGCTCCTTCCTTGCGGAAGTTTTGAATATCGACAAAACGGTTCAAGGCACGTGGTTGATCGTGATTGTTCCAAAAGAGGGCACTCCAACCGTCTTTATCACTCATTTCCTTACCCCAACTATGGTAAAGACTCTTCAACTCTTCAAAATCAAAGGGAGCCAAGGTCCACTTTTGTCCATCCTTATAGTCCACCTTGAGGTGATGAAAATTAAAGGTCATGGATAATTCCTGACGATCAGGCGACGAATAAAGGACACAGTTTTCCATGGTGGTAGAAGACATTTCCCCAACTGTCATAAAGCTATCGTCAGATCCAAAAGTGGCTTGGTTCATCATACGCAAATAGTTATGAACGATGGGTTTGTCTGTATAAGCTGGCTTCCCTTCATTTTCAGGACAGTCCACTGAAACCTCGTCCTTACCGATCAAATTGATCACATCAAATCGGAAACCTTTGATACCCTTGTCGCGCCAGAAATTAACAACCTTGAAAAGCTCCTTACGGACATTGGAATTGCGCCAGTTAAGGTCAGCCTGGGTCTCATCAAATAGGTGAAGATAGTATTTCCCAGTATCCCCGAAAGGCGTCCATGCAGAACCACCAAACTTAGACTGCCAATCTGTTGGTTGGTCTTGGATGAAGAAAAAGTCTTGATAATACTTATCACCAGCTAGGGCTTTCTGAAACCATTCATGCTCTGTCGAACAATGATTAAGTACCATGTCCAGCATAAAGTCAATCTTGTGCTCTTTACCGACACACACCATTTCCTCAAAATCAGCCATATCACCAAAAAGAGGATCCACTGCCATATAATCTGAAATATCGTAACCATTATCCCGTTGAGGGCTTGGATAGAATGGATTGAGCCAGACCATATCCACACCTAGTTTGGCTAAATAGGGAATTTTTTCGATAATCCCACGGAAATCCCCAATACCGTTTTCAGTGGTGTCTTTGTAAGATTTTGGATAGATTTGATAGACTACTTTTCCTTTATCAAGTGTCATCTGTTTCTCCTTTTCTGATAAAAGGGAGGAAGCAGTCTTCCGTCCCTATTTGTGCTATTTCAATTATACTCAATGAAAATCAAAGAACAAACTAGGAAGCTAGCCACAGGTTGCTCAAAACACTATTTTGAGGTTGCAGATAGAGCTGACGTGGTTTGAAGAGATTTTCGAAGAGTATTAGATTCGTGTAGCGACCATGAGAGATGCTCCAGCTTGGATCGTTGTCGGATAAGTTCCGGGAATAGTCGCTGTATAAGCATCTTGGTTGGTGATGATAACAGGAGTTTCTGTCACCAGACCTGCAGCCTTAATGACATCCATATCAAAACGAATCAGTTGCTGACCAACTGTAACGTGATCTCCTTGGACTACAAGACTTTCAAAACCTTTGCCATCAAGACCTACTGTATCCATACCGATGTGGATGAGCAATTCAACTCCCTCGTCAGAGACAATGCCGATGGCATGCTTGGTAGGGAAAAGAACCGTCACTGTCCCATTAACTGGAGAGGTCAACTCACCTTGGCTTGGTTCAATGACCAGACCTTGCCCCATGACACCTGATGCAAAAATAGGATCCGTCGCTTGACTCAATTCTTTCACTTGGCCAGTTAGTGGGCTGATAATTTCTACCGAAGTAAGTTCTACTGGTTCATGGTTCACAAATTCTGCTTCTTCTTGAGCAACGAATTCTGCCTGCAAGTTCGTATCGCCCTCTGTTTTTGTAAAGAGACCAGCCTTGCGGAAGAAGAAAGTCAAGAGCATTGGAACAACAATCGCAACTAGCATAGTTCCTGCAAATGGCAGCATGTATTGAGGTTGAATAGAGAGAATACCTGGCAAACCACCGATACCAATAGAAGCCGCAGTTACATTAAAAGTAACGGATAACATGCCTGCAAGGGCTGAACCAGTCATCCCAGCAACAAATGGATAAATATATTTTACGTTAACCCCAAAAAGAGCTGGTTCTGTAACACCGAGATAGGCTGAAATGGTTGCAGGAAGTGAAACCTGAGCCTCACGCTCATCATGGCGATGCATGAAATAATAGGCAAACACGGCTGAGCCTTGAGCAATATTAGAAAGAGCAATCATTGGCCAGAGGGCAGTGCCACCAGCATCCGCAATCAATTGTGTATCAATGGCATTGGTCATATGGTGCAGACCTGTGATGACAAATGGAGCGTAGAGGGCACCAAAAATTGCACCGAAGAGCCATTTAACTGGACCAGTTAAACCTGCCAAGACAACTGATGAAAGTCCTTGTCCAATTGTCCAACCGATTGGTCCCAAAACAGTATGAGCCAAAATCAAGGCTGGAATCAATGACAAAAAAGGTACAAAAATCATGGAAATGACTTCTGGGATATGTTTGCGCCAGAAAATTTCAAGATAAGACAGACTCAAACCTGCAAGCAAGGCTGGGATAACTTGGGCTTGGTAACCAATACGATTAACAGTAAAATAACCAAAATTCCAAACCCAGTTTGCTGCGATATCAGCTGCTGGCGTTGAAGCAACCGCATAGGCATTGAGCAACTGAGGCGATACCAAACAGATTCCGAGAACAATTCCCAAAATTTGGCTGGTTCCCATCTTACGAGAAACAGACCAAGTAATCCCTACTGGTAAGAACTGGAAGATAGCTTCACCAGGCAACCAGAGGAAGTGATTAACCCCTGCCCAAAACTGAGAGGATTCTGTGATGGTCTTGCCATCCAACATCGACCAATGGACACCTTCCAAGACATTACGGAAACCGAGGATCAATCCACCAACAATCAAAGCTGGAATAATCGGAGTAAAGATTTCCGCCAGAGTGGTCATAACACGTTGGACCACGTTTTGATTACTCTTAGCTGCAGACTTGGCTGCTTCTTTAGAAACACCCTCAATACCTGAAACGGCTGTAAAATCATTATAAAAGATGGGCACGTCATTTCCAATGATTACCTGAAATTGACCTGCATTTGTAAAAGTTCCTTTAACAGCTGGAATTGACTCGATAGCTTTAACATTAGCCTTCTTATCATCTCCTAAAACAAAGCGCATCCGTGTCGCACAGTGAGTTACGGCAGTCACATTTTCTTTGCCTCCAATTGCCTGAAGCAGATCTTTGGCTTCTTGTTCAAATTTTCCCATTTGATTCTCCTTATACTTGTCAAAGCAAGTTTGATTTGATAAGTATATTGTAAACGATACCAAACTTGTCTGCAACTTGTTTGGTATAAAAAGGGTGTTTTTTTGTAAATTTTCTAGCACTTGTATGGTAAAATAGATACAGGTGTTCATTAAACTAGACTAAAAACCTATTTAAGCAGGCAAAATGAAGAAATACCAACAATTATTTAAGCAAATCCAAGAAACCATTCAAAACGAGACTTACGCTGTCGGAGATTTCCTTCCTAGCGAGCACGACCTTATGGAGCAATATCAAGTGAGTCGTGATACCGTCCGAAAGGCCCTGTCTCTCCTCCAAGAGGAAGGATTGATCAAAAAGATAAGAGGGCAAGGTTCTCAAGTCGTCAAAGAAGAAACCGTCAATTTCCCTGTATCCAACCTAACCAGCTACCAAGAACTAGTTAAAGAACTTGGACTGCGCTCTAAAACCAACGTGGTCAGTCTGGACAAGATTATTATTGATAAAAAATCCTCACTGATAACCGGTTTCCCAGAGTTTCGGATGGTTTGGAAGGTGGTCCGCCAGCGTGTGGTGGATGATCTGGTATCCGTTCTGGATACAGACTATCTGGATATGGAACTCATCCCAAATCTCACTCGCCAAATTGCTGAGCAGTCTATCTATTCTTATATAGAAAATGGCCTCAAACTCCTTATTGATTATGCTCAGAAGGAAATCACCATTGACCACTCAAGCGACCGAGACAAGATTCTCATGGACATTGGCAAAGACCCTTATGTCGTTTCGATTAAATCAAAAGTCTATCTCCAAGACGGACGCCAATTTCAGTTTACCGAAAGTCGCCATAAGTTAGAGAAATTTAGATTTGTAGATTTTGCAAAACGCAAGAAATAAAAGACTGAGACACCAGATCTCAGCCTTTTTCGGCTCTATAATATTTGTAGTGGGTAACCCCCCCTATAGATATTATGGAGCCTATTTTATTGTAGAAAAAAAGTCCCATAAGATCTATAATGAAAAGCGACAAAACAACTCATTAGAAAGAATCATATGGAACAATTACATTTTATCACAAAATTACTAGACATTAAAGACCCTAATATCCAGATTTTAGACATCATCAATAAGGATACACACAAGGAAATCATCGCCAAACTGGACTACGACGCCCCATCTTGCCCTGAGTGCGGAAACCAATTGAAGAAATATGACTTTCAAAAACCTTCTAAAATTCCTTATCTTGAAACGACTGGTATGCCTACTAGAATTCTCCTTAGAAAGCGTCGATTCAAGTGCTATCACTGTTCAAAAATGATGGTCGCTGAAACTTCTATCGTCAAGAAGAATCACCAAATCCCTCGTATCATCAACCAAAAGATTGCTCAAAAGTTAATTGAAA